>Ga0307515_10003675_pt1 | contig 32218 bp, 31 predicted proteins | sample 17_EM_MG_FD_194513 | JGI IMG/M metagenome (GOLD analysis project Ga0307515, IMG submission 194513) | Populus trichocarpa ectomycorrhiza microbial communities from riparian zone in the Pacific Northwest, United States - 17_EM | ecosystem: Host-associated > Plants > Roots > Unclassified | place... | reverse complement strand
CTGATATGAGCCGCTCTGTACTGATACGAGCCGCTCTCCTGAGGCATATCTTCATACACCAACTGCATATCAAACGGACCTGAGCTGTGAGGCTCACGATGCAGGTACACATGCAACAGATGAAGCAGGCTTGACTTCTCAGCATGGATTGTAGGTTCTGCTCTCGGTATCATAGCCGTCAGTGATGGTCAATCATATATGACCTTGTATCTATCTCTTAAGCTTCTTATGAAATGGTCATTCATACCATGTATATTCAAGTGCGCTTGCCCTCTCCAGACTCTCGTGCATAGCTCTGTGGGCCAGCCTCGATACCTGAGATCATCTTTTGCAGCCGGAGGCTCTCACACGATGTCCGCCAGTAGTTATATTCATACTCCTTTGGAATTGGCCAAGCAGGCATATAGGCCATCAGTATGGTCGTTCGGCAGTCATTTCAGTAAGCCATTTGGTAAACATCTCAGTCGGTGCCTTTGATAGGTAGGGCTCCCGATAATCCTCTTATTCAATCCCAATGTCGAGTCATCATCTCTCAGTAGTTGTCTCGACTGTCTCTCGTGATGCCATTCGGTGACTGTCTCGACTGCAAGTGCACCGTAGAGATGATCAGAAGTCAAGCGAGTTTGATTTATGCCGAACGAGTGCAATTATGTTTACCGAAGCAGTTCCAAACAAGACAGAAAATGATCTCTGAATGTACCAAATAGTCTACCGAACAGTATAGTGAGCACTGATCATCCTCCTAGTCGGTGCACTTGTAGGTACACTTGACATCAGCCATGTGCTTGGCGCACTTATCATCTCCAATTGCTGCGTACATTTGCCGGCTTTCCTCTGGGTATGCTTTCCGCTCCTTCTCCAGGTGTGCTTGCTGTCACTTTCCTGGGTATCCATATCGTCATTTTTTGAGTTCACTTGTCGTTTCATCTCCAGATGCACTGGTTGACTCTTCTCCACATACATGGGTTAACTCTGCTGGTGATCTCTTCCAAGGTATGCTCATCGACTAATCTTCAGTTGCGATTGTTTGCCGGTAAGTGCACTTCAAGGTACTTCCTCCCAGCACTTCCGTAATGGTGAAGGGGTTGTTTCGATTCAGGTATGGTCATGCCCCGTTTGTCCGTCATAGCACCGCTGACGACTCATATCTTATGGCTTCTTCGTGTGCCATATTGATTGGTTAGGCTTGATTCTGAAGATAATTCTTCTCCTTGTGCACTTGCCTCTCCTAGCCTTTCTCTATTGGTGAATGTGATTCACGGTGCTTCGTTCCTGCACATCCGGTACGGTAATTGTTCGCAGTAGGGGTTGTTGCGATTCCGGTACGGTCATTATACGTCGTAGCGGTTGTTGCGATTCCGGCACTGTCATCCCCCATTTTAAAGATCATTGCTCCGCCAAAGACGATTCTCGTAATGCATCCTGATGTGCGGTATTGGCATTGTAGCTGTGTGAGTCGGGATAACCGAGGTTGAGTCAGGATCTGATTCGGGATCGTATTGAGCATTGGAACTTGGGCATGTAGCTGCATAATTCGGTATCTTTGAATAGTGCTCTGAATAGTGCTCTGAATAGTGCTCGGCATTGTACTCGGCGGAGCCATGCCGCCGGTTCATCGTATACCTGCATATCTGCGTTCCATTCTAACTTCGTAGCTCGAAATCAAAGCAAGTGATCTCCAGAAGGGTATAGCTTCGCATAACCTCAATATCATCATATAGGAATGGAGACTGATTGTCATCCGTCTCTGGTAATCCATCTCCTGTCATCCATCTCTGTTCGCGGACCAGCTACGGCCGCAGTCCATCTCCGGCCGCGGTCCATCTCCGGCTGAGATCCAGTTGGCTCCAGCCATTCGTTGCCTCTACGTCCATAATTGCGCTCGTATGGGCTCCATTCCATGGCTTCTCCTGTAGCTCTGTAAGCTCTCGAAAGGTCATCTTTACTAACCTCCATTATGTCCGCCTACCGCACAACACCGGCTCTCATTGGCTCTTCATTGCATCATCGATTCGTACATATGGCATAGGATCTTTTAAGTCCAAATCCATGATCCGGCCTCGTGAGCACAGGATCTTATTCCACGCAATTACAGGAATACCGCTCCACTCCGCTCTACTCAACTCGGTTAAATTGTAAATCCACCCATATGGCAAATTTTAGCCGGGCTCCAAATCAATTGCATGGTCAATTGACTGATGCGGCGGGAGTGTCTCCACCTTTGCTTTGCTGAAACCCTCCACGAAATCTCCGTATATGGCCGGAATAAGTCCTCCATCATCTGTAGGCACCGTTTGGTGTGCCAGCTCCATCTGTTCTTGTCAGCTGCAAGTTTCAAAATTCGGAATGGAGCGGCAACGAGGAATATCTCGAAGGCTGGAATAGAACGGTTCGCCCACAATGGAGCGAAACCGGTGCCTCCCTTCGTGTCTCGGCGAGCCGACACCGGTTAATCAAGTATCCTCTTCAGTGCCTCTTCACGCCGCTGCCGCCGCTGCTCACTGCTCGCCCATCCAGTGCCTGGTGCATATCTCACAGTCAGAGATGTTTTCCATCGTCACTCCCAGCAGCCCTGCACAAACTCCCACTCTTAGGCAGAACGTCCAACGACATCGTTGTCACTGGCCAATAGATCGTCGATAGCAGTAGCACCAAGTATTTGAATATATGAAGTACAGCCACCTTCGGAATGCGCCTCCACCCTAGCCGTGATCCAGGTACATTCCCGGGGCATACCTGATGGCCTGCCTAATCCACTGCGACCTGTTCCACTTACCCTGGGGTTGCAGAGCCAAAAGGTGAATGCAATGCAAGTCGACGCAAGCGTTCTTGGACTTGTACCAAGGTAATCCCTATTTGTCTCCAGCTCACACATTGTGTCCACCGCGGCTGCCACCACTTTGTACGAATAAGCTCACTCAGCTAATCATGTAGTTGTCACACCCAATTGGGACTGTCTGACAACCAAATAACGTCCATTCCCTGTTGGGATACGACACATCAATTGAACCTCTTCGTGCATTAAATACATATGGAATCCGCTGGTCTCCTGAGAGTGTCCAAACGGTCCATCCTCCAGTAGCGCCGTTGATCCTCAGGTTCCCGGCTAGAAAGTAAAAGTCATCCATAGTATTCCTAGAAACCCTCTTTGTATGCCATCATATGGACACATCTGTATGAGCACGTTGGCGTATGTTCGATGATATTGAATAAAGTTGGCACTGACAGCTTCCTCTCCTCACAACGATCCAATTCGGATATCCAATCAGGTGCCAATTGTAACAATTGACAATGGTATTTGCGAGTCGTACCTGCAAGCCACTTTAGAACATTCGAGGGTGATTCTACTTCCCATTCGGAACTGCAGCACAATCTACGCTTACTGCTCAACTATCTTGAACTCCATCCTCCAACACCTCGGTCTGAAATCAGTAGCCACTGCTGGAACTAACTGCATCCACAACATTGATAACTCCATCGAGTGTTGTAGAAAATAATCGCGATTGTAACAACCGTCGGCGATGTTGATCAATGTGAATCGTGCATATTTCGTAAACCCGCCCTAGGTGCACTTTGTTCAAGGTATGTGTCCATTTATACTCTTCGCAGCTTCGCTCAGCTCAGAGCAATATAAATGTAGGTGCACTTGCGTATCCAATTCTGGCCTGTGTCGTCATGATATTTAGCATGCAGTTGCGCTTGTCGGACGAGATTTGAGGGAATCTCTAGAGTATGGGCAACTTTGGCATTGCAGGTGATGCGACTCTCGGCAACATAAGGGCTCGGGAATCGTCCCTGTAATCGTCAATTAACTCAAGTGGGTGGTAACTTATCCGACCTCATTGATCAAGCGTTTGGTGGACTTGGAGTAATCGTATTAAGAAATCATTGAAATTGACCTTGAGTGGCATGTTCACTGACGCTTCTCCTGGCCGATGGGCTCCTGAATGAACTCGGAATCGTGTCTGGTACTGTCAACCTCAATTGGGTGTTCTTCCCAAGCCTGGTTGCTTCTGCACTCTGTCGCTGTCAATTCCGGACCATTTCTCCTTCAGAGGTGTCGCGATACGACTGGCCAATTGGCCTCTGGAATCCGCACGAGATCGTTTGGGAATCGGTGCTCCCAAATCTGTCCGATATCTCGTGCGTAGATTGCGCGTCGTAACCCGTCAGAAAGGAGTAATTCATGAAATCTCGTATGCGAAACGTATCTGAAATTGTAAGAGCGATAATAGTGTAAAGGCATATGCCCGTGTATGGCCTCCTATGAAGGTATATAAGTAGATACGGTTGCAAATGTGGATGTCAATATTGTAGAGTAGTTAAGGTTTGTTTGTTTGTTTATATCATATTGCATTCAGCCGCTTGTGGCCATGGCATATCCTTAAACTATTTCCTCCCTGCTTCTTCTGTAATATAAAGAAACAAAAGCAAAGTCCCAAGTCTAGTGTTAGCAACGGTTCCGGACCATCACTTCGGGTCCGGGTCCGGGTCTGAACCGAACTGTGGCCAAATTGGCGGTCTGGGTTGTGAATACACTCGAACAGTCAATTTGGGTACGGTTCGATGGAAATCTTGTAATTCGTCCATATTGGGCAGGTTGTCAGCGGCTTGTCCAGCAGGTCTGTCGGTATTTTCATATAATGCTCTTGATTTTGCTGTTTGATAATAGTATTTGATCAAAATCGCTTATTCAACATCCAGCAATTATGTTTTGAATTCTTTACAGGTTGCAATATTGATTATTTCAGAATCAATGTTTTTCCTTTTGTGATTTGTATTTTCGACTACTAAGGCAGTCAATAGTTCGCTTATGAGCAAAAGTGTCTGCGCGATGCCTTGATTACCTGATATAAAAGATCAAAAATTGTTGATGCTCCGTTGACACTCATGTTCAAGATGGGGTAACAAAGATATTGTGCACTGTTTTGGCTGAAAAGGCCGCCAGTACATTGTATATAAATTATTGCCACAAAGCGACACTTAGATTACCAGAGGTGCAAGACCAAGAATCATTGAGGCTCCGTTGATGCTCATCTTCAGGATGGGGCAGGGAGCGTGCTGCTGGTATTTTTGCCCCTAATGGCAGCCAATGCCTCATTCATGGATGTCTGCAACCAATTGCCAATTAGATAACCCAAGATGCAAAGCCAAAAATCATTGATGCTGTGTTGACATTCATTTTCAGAATGGGGCAATGCCCGTATTGCTTTCTCTTTTGCATATACACACTGTCATTACATGCATAATGCCTAACCACTACCAGATCACATTGCAATTGCCTGACAAAAAGATAAAAAATCTTTAATGCTCTGTTGACGCTCATTTTCATGATGGGGTAATGAAGCTATCACGCATTGTTTTGCCAGAAAAGGCCGCCAATACATCACATATGAATTATTACCACTATTAATACTTGGATAACCCAAGATGCAAAGCCAAAAATCGTTGACGCTTCGTTGACCCTCATTTTCAGAATGGGGCAGTGACTGTGTCACTTGCTGATGTGCCTATAAAGGCTGCCAATTTATCGGTTGTGCTAAACAGCGACCAATGCACTTTACAATCACCTTGGTTACAAGACCAAGGATTGTTGACGCTTGGTTGATGCTCATTTTAATGTATTGTCTAGTTAATATCTCCAGCCATTAATAATTGTATGAATAATTATTTAAACTTATTGGTGGCCGTTCAGCAGGATTGGGAGTCAGCACTTTGGCAAAGCTGAGCCCAGGAATCTTCTTGCACAGGTCACTGTCAATCTACCAAAATTGAGATACCTTTCCAAATGATTCATTTCGCCCACTATACTTCTGTTTTATGAACAAATATTCACATCTGACTGCTCAATCTTCTCCCATAACATTTCTCTAAGCGCAATTCTTAGTCAAGCAACTTCATATAGAACCTGGTGAAAACATATTTATCAATTCTGTCCTACTTTGTTTTGAGTTCTTTATTCCTCCTTGTTTCCATTGGATTGAGCGTCATCGACATCTGTTCAGCCTGTTTCGTTGCGCTCAGTGTTGGCTGAATCAATCCCGGAACATTTGGTGTGGCACTCACATCCTGGTGTTCTGGCCTTTCTGGAGCCTCAATGGCATTGGCAAGCTCTATTGGATTTGTCGTCTGGCTCCCAGTCATCATCGCTCACAATTGGATTACCCAAGTCGCCATCCCTGTCAAGCCAATTCTTGGAGTTGGAAATGTATTCAGGTGCAGTTGCATCATCACGTTCGACCTGATGACAGTTGATTCATCTAGTTTGGTGGACATTTGATACTTAAGTTCATCCTGGAGGGAAGTTGTTTGCAGACAAAGCAGGTGGCAACGGTGATCTTCCTGACAATTGAAATGCAGCTGCACCATTATGTGGAAAGTTTGATCAGCATGCTTCGATGATCTCTTTGGTATCTGAAATGTATCCACCAGCTGTCATTCAATTGTTTTGGGTGCGAGATTCCTTCTGTGTAGCACATAGGTTTTGGCTGCCCTGGCACACCTCCAAAAAGTCGTGGACCTGGGCCATTGTGCGCAATATCCATTCCTCCACCAGTTGCGTGAGTTTCAAGTTGATTTCAGTTTGCGTGGGATCTAATGCTGTGTAATCGCCTGCCAATATCCCGTTACGGGCTTGAGCAAACTGACTGGATGAGTTTTTCCTGAAGGGTCTCGCCAGTGGTTTTAGAATGTCTCCAGCCGATAATGTCCAGCCCAAGGGAAAAACTGGCCTTGACACCATGTGGTATGATAGAGAATATGTTGCGTGCCACATTTGAGAAATTGGTGTACTTTGAGAGCGTTACCTCTTGTTGACGCCACCAATCGGTGAGATCCGGTAAGGAAAATCAACTGTGAATCTCCATCTGGTCGGAGTGGTAATTTTTAAGATCAGGATTACCTTGCCCTCATGTCTTTTGTGCTTTAGGAGGTGAAATCAAATAGAGCATTGGGGCGGTAAATGGCGGTGCTGCGCAATCCCTTCGTCCCGGTGTAGTTTCAACCCTGCATTTTGTAGTTAAGTATTCTTTATCATTGCTGGATAAATCATATGGATCAAAAGAAGACTGACCAAATCCAGATGCCTTTGCAGAGGGGAAATGATGGCTGCCCAGAACCTGTTCAGGATTAATGATGGACATTCGTCAATGTTTGGCGCAGTACTCATTCTCCACATACTGCAGGAATGCATCATGGTATTGCATGGTATAGTATGACTCGTCCTCAGGATTGATATTCATTCCCTTGTCCCACTTCCGATATGATCGCAACTTGCAGAAAGGATCAAGGATCTGTGCCGAAATGAGACGCATACTGGTTGTTGGAGTTACTTCAGCATGTTACTTAGAATACATCTGTCACGCAAACTTCATTGCGAAGTATCTGTCTTCCTTCGTTTGAGTCTTCTGGATAGTTATAGCTCGCATAATGCCAGTCATATGATTGCACATGTCATTGTACATGGTGATGATGTGATGCAAAGTTCCGGTATGCGTCTTTGACATCCACAGGGTCCAGTATGGGAATAGTCTCAAAACTTCCATGACGTACTTGATGATGTTCCATTTATCCTGTGGTGTGAAGAGTGGCCGGTGATTGGTGAATTGTGGATTCTGCAGCCACTGGCGGATGAATCCTGGTAATCAGAAGGCTCAGTCAAGAAACTGCAATGTCGAATTCAACCATGTTTTCACATCCCTAATAAGGAGTACTGCGATTCGTACTTTGGCTTTGTGACAGTCACTGAACTCATTTCAATGACCACGTGTCAGAGTAATCTATACAGCAAGCATTCTCTGCTATATCAACATCAGTTTCAGGTCTTTCAAAATGTCTTCAAATAGGTACTTTCTCAAATATCTTTGCTAAATCTGGTCTTGTAGCCGACACCGTTTTGATTCTAGCATTGCCCTCTTTTCGAAGTCTTTGACTCATCCCAAAGACTGTGCTTTCATTCTCTCCAAATTGCTGATTGCGCTCATGGGCTTCCAAAGACTTGGTGCAGCTTATTACACCAAGATAGCTCATGAACGCACCTGAAGCAAGCTGAATAACATGCGCCATGAATGGTATGTGGTTCCTCATTGCAGGCGACTGGATTGCGGAGGCCTCAAAGGTTGATAGTAGTTTCTGAGTCATCAAGTAATTTGAGGAAGCATTATCAGTAGTAATTTCCAGTATGTTACACATTTAGGATTGGTCACGGTTCTGGGGTCATGAATGTTCACTTGATAATGTTGCCATGTGGCGATCGATTAAGGTTCATCACTTATAAACCACTACTATCGCCACACCAATGACTGCCAGGCACGAATCCATTGACCACCTTATCAGCACCCACCCTCGAGTGTTGTCACCATTGCAATGGTGTGTAAATATAAGTGCAAACACACATCGCTATATTCTCTATGGACAGAGATAAAGAATGACGCCAGCCATTGTCACCTCCATATGAAGTAATTCTCGATTGGCATCAGCAATGGCCAGTAGGATAGAGACACTTGTGCATGAGATAGGAGACGGCTGTTGAATGGTACGAAGAGGTAGATGGTCTGGAAGACAACAGTCCGATGGATACCAATCAGTTTGGAGATGTGTAGCAGAAGGATACTCTCGGTCCAGAAAGACTGGAGAATTGGAGGGATACAGTTTGCTCGGAGGAAGTTCACGCCGACTGAATATCAGAGCAAGGGGATTCGAAGACGAGAAGATAGTGAGGATTTATCTAGAGAAATCCGTAGTTAGAATTAGCATATAGAGCGCAGAAGAAAGAGGTATAAAGACCTCTCGATCCTCCGCTGGTATAGAGGGAAACCTGCTAATGATGGAGAACAAGCCTTAACAATATATCCCGATTCGGAAGCTATTCTACATTTATCCTATTTTGATTAATTTCTGCGCCTGAGTGAAGCTTTGAAGTGAACCAGCTATCAGTCCTTGTATGAGGCCATTGTTAGGTCCGATAGCGAGACAAGATAAGAGGATACACTGAAATGATACTACTAGTTGAGTCTATCTTGGAGTCGATTCCTCCCATGTAACACAGTGAATGGCCATCAGTTAGATCAAAATGATCGGGAACATCCTTCAAATGTATGGCTAGCCTTGCTGCAATATGTTGACCTTTGACCTATTATCCTTAATTAACTTTCAAAATGGGACAAGAGCAGGCTATCAAGCTCGTCGAAAGCGAGTTGTACTTCTCGCAATTCCCAATATCAACCCATGTCGTAAGCATTGACTGACGTTATTGGTAAGTTGTTGGTAGATGTTCATCCGCCCAAAGCTAAGCTAGCTTAATTTGTTGACCGCAATTATTTCTTAATTGCTTCCACCGTGAGTGAGTATTCCCTCTGGCGAATGTTGATACGTGTGGTGGTGTAAGGAAGCACCAGCTCGCTGCGCGATGGATTATATGATCGTCATTGCTCCAGGTTTGATAGAGCGTTCGATGGACTATAAGCCGAAACAAATCCTCACATGAGATAGTGACTGCAGGTGTCTTGGGAAAATGTAGCAGTTACGAAGTTCGTTGCGTAGAGTTGGCAATGGATACAAACCGCTAGAACGGTTCCGGGTTAGGGTTCGAACTGGAACTGACAAGTTGTGACGGGTGTTGTCACACGAAAAACTCAGAATGTTGCTTTTGGGTTCCACCAGGAAACGGGTCCTTCCGAACCAAGCATTTTTGCTCCCATGAAGTGATTAAGTTCTGATCATATCGCAACATGATCGATATGTAAATCAGGCAGTGGAAGGAGCGCTTGCACCTGCTGATCTCCGATGTTGAATCTGCGCAATATTCATTGCATAGCTGGAGAAAACCGGTGATTTTGGCGAGATTTTGTGTGTTATTTCATAGCGACCTAATCAATATTGATTGGAGTACCAATTGGTGACCACGGGGTGAAAGTGCTCCGAAAACTGCATCTTTTACGTATAGACCTTGTCGTGATATGATAAGAACTCGAAAACCTACATGGAGCCAAATATATGGGAACACCAAACTGGAACCATGGTACGGTTCCAACCCGGCCAAAAACCACGAGGTTTCGGTCTACTCCGGCTAACAACCTCGTTCTACTTACCAGGTTTGGTTGCCTTGGCAGTCCCTAACCCAGAGCAGGGTCTCGGTTCTTGTTCCAACATGGACCGAAGCCAGGTTACCCAGAAACATTGCTAACACTACCTTTGCTGTCAGTTTGAAGTGTTGAGGCTGTCAATTGTGTTCATATAGAGAAAATCAAACTGACGAATATAAATTTCCTCTGCCAACTTACTCATGTAATTCCTCAACTGCCTTGTCTCGTCAGTATAGCCAAAGGTGTTCACTCAACGGCTGTACTTGTCAATTCCGAAACTTGTGACTCTGTTCATTCGTTTAAATTTGCAAGGTGCACTGTTGCCAGTAAGTGTTTCCCCATCGAGCTTGGCCCATGGTCTGATGGATTACAAAGAATTTGATGAGGGACAATCGATATGATGCTAGTGATTCCGGTCTCCTCAATTCCGCAGTGCATCTAGAATCGCCACGAAGCCGTATGTCCAGAATCATCCGAAGCTATACAACAGTTAGTGCGCGCATTCAGAGATGCCCACCATGTATCACATATGATTTGCAAACCAAGGTCGCTTAAATCGCGAATTATATCACATTCATTGTTGGAGGATAACAAAACCTCTAGCATCAAGGTATTCAAAGATTGGGAATCCAATATGGTGGTAGTATTTTGAACCTTGCGTATATCGAGTTGAGAGGCTGTCAAATGTGATGTAATTGTTGAGTAGAATGCTGGTTCTAAAATATTGACTATAGAGCTACACGCAAGACAAAAGTGAAACCTGTAAGACATTGCATGCATCGCTGTGAAGTTGTATACAAGGACATATTGAAAAGACTGACTGTTAAAAACGCAATTTTGGAACTACACAAGGCAGTTCTTGGCTGTGAAGCTTACTGAGCCCCACAAAAACTGTTACAGCTCCGCGGACGCTTATTTTTAGGAGGTGGTAGCGGTATCGTGACTAGCATTTTTGGCCATAAAGGCGGCCAATACTTTGATTATGAGTTGACGTTGATGCACAGACATTGGATAATGGAAGTTGTATGACCAAAAATCGTTCATGGTCTGTTGACGCTGCGTTGATGCTGCATTGACCCTCATTTTTAAGACATAGTAGTGATGTTATCAGAAGCATTGTTGCCTAGAAGGGCGGCCGATAGTTCGATTATGGGTTAATGTGGCCGCAAAGTCGTTTGATTATCTAAGATGCAAAGGTAACAATCATTGATGCTCCATTGACACTGATTTGTAAAGATGGGGCAACGAGCGGGCCGCTAGCTTGTTTGGCTATAACGCTGACCCGTACATTTACTACGGGTAGACGCAACCATGGAGCCCTGAGATTGCCAGATGTTTACGACTAAAGATCGTTGACATTCAGTTGATGCTCGGTTGATGCTCCATTGACGCTCATCTTCAGGACATAGTAGCGAGGTCATTACAACAATTTTTGCCTAGAAAGGCAGCCGAGAGTTCGATTATGGATGCATGTGATCACACAGCCTTTGGATCACCCACGATGAAAGGCCAAAAATTGTTGATGCGATGTTGACACTCATTTTTAGGATGGGCCAATGAGCGTGTTACTTGCCTTTTTAGTTATAACGCCAACCTATACTTTTACTTTGGAAGGATGCGACAATGCAGCCCGGTGATTGCGGAATGTGTACGACGAAACATTGTTGATGCTCTGTTGATGCTAACATCAAACACATCCAAACTGTCCTTGTACTCTCAGTAATTGTATTCTATGAATCGTATAGTCATAATTGACAGCCAATATGTTGTTTCTCTGTATTATCATTTGCATCGAGAAGCTTTGTGGCCTCTCAAATGCTGACCAACTACTATCCACGATAACCGCATGATGAATGACACGGCCCAAGGAAATTGCCGCGCTTTTGGCTGTCAATTCACGGCATGTAGATCATTGCACTAGTTTTTGAATAATATAGCCTGACCTCCACACCTTTCCTAATCCAGCTCCTTCTCCTTGATTTCCCTGACATTCCACAAGCCATGTTCCAAATCTCAATCATGTGAACCTGGTCTGTGGGGAAAGTTATGCAGTGGAATACATGGATGAATGCGGCATAATGCTCGTCATTCAGCAAGATTATCATTGAGCACCGACCGCTCCTTGTACGACTCATATGACATTACTGATTTATGATTTCTTTGAACATTTCGTCACCAATGTGGTTTTTGCTCTGTCACTGACCACTAATTGGCCAGACGATATCGAGTTCATTGGTTGTCCTGCAGCCTGCTGTGATGTCTAGTACTTTCGCATGGCTTGTATGACCCTAGCACACTGACTGACTAATTACCATGTCTCACAAGTTGGTCACTGAAAGCAAAAAAAAGCTGACATGTAGCAAAATTAATATGGCAATAACGTTCCTAATAGATATGAGGTCAAATATAACAATTTGCATATATATTCCTCCGGCAACGCCCAAGCTGCCACCATCTCTTCCTCTGACTCCGATGTCTAGATGGTGACTAGCTCCGCAGGCAATATGCAATGGTAGAAGCTTATGGGTTAATCTGGCGTCATTATAGTACTGGGTGACGAAATGGGCGTCATGTCGGGCGAATGAGACACTATGCGTTTGTTTGCAAGTGGCTTTGCTGAACCTAGCCTCATATTACTACTTTGTGTTACAGAAGTCCCTTGCAGCATTCATGATTTTCCGGGGACGATATGAAGAGACTACATCAGCTCTCCAAATGTTCTTGGAGCTGGAGCGGCTGCTACTTAGTCTGTTTGGGGATTAATCAAGGCCGGAACCTTAAACGCAGTTGTTCCGTCCTGGCTAGCTCTTTGCCGGAAGATGTAGGCCGCGACCTCTTGGTCACAGCACCTGTTACGAAAGGTGGATACTTAGGAATGGTATCGGTTATATGGAAGGAATGAGTGTTACGGAAGGGCGGAGACATTCATTGACATGTAGAGGGCGCGGGGATATACTGGAATGGTGGCAGTATAATTTGTTGTGATACGGAAGTGGTCTGAGGTGTTGCGACGTCGAATGATTAGGCGTGGTTTTATCCATAAGGAGTCATATTGATGGAGTGTAACATCATGGCAGGAAACTCGGATGCTATATGGATAGTGTTAGCAATGGTTCTGGACCGTCACTTCGGGTCCGGGTCCATGTCGGCACTGAAACGCTGGCAAATTGGCTGTCCAGTTTGTCAATAAAACTGAACTGTCACCTTGGATACTGTGCAATGTTACACTCCCAACCCGTCTGAATTGGGCGGGTTGTCAGCGGGTTGCCCAGTGGGTCCATCTGTTGATTTATGTAATGTTCTTGTTTTTGCAGTTGGATGATTGTATATTAGTAAAATTAGGTATTTGACAGCCAATAATCTCTGTGTGCATGAGTGGGAATCTGCGACTTTGATTATTTTGGAATCTGTGTGCTTCCTGATATACATTATATTTCTGGCTATAAAGGCAGTCAATAGTTCTGTTACGAGCTGATTCGTCCGCGTAAAGCCTTGATTGCCCAATATGCAAGACCAAATATTGTTGACGCTCCGTTGAAACTCAGTTTCATAATGGAGTAACTTATGTGTCATGCACTGTTTCAAATCAACAGGCTGCCATAACATTGTCTATGAATTATTACTACATTGCGACACTTAGATTAGCTAAGATGCAAAACCAATAATCATTGACACTCCATTGATGCTCATGTTCAGAATGGGGCAGGTAGCATGCAGTGATTGCTTTTGCCCCTAAAGGCGGTTAATATCTCATTTATGCATGTTTACAAACCAATCGCCAGTTAGATTACCCAAGATGCAAGACAAAATATCATTGATGCTCCGTTGATGCTCATTGTCCAAATGGGGCAGTGACTGTGCCCTTCATTGTTTTGCCAAGGATGGCTGCCAGTACGTTGGTCAAAGATAGCAGCGACAAGGTGAAATTTCAATTACCATACTTACAAGACTAAAAATCGTTGATGCTCCGTTGAGGCTCATTTTCAGGATGGGGCAGGGAGCATGATGCTATTATATTTGAGTTGGATGGCAGCCAATACCTCGTTTATAAATGGCTGCAACCATCAGCCACTGAGGTTACCCAAGATGCACAGCCAAAAATCTTTGACGCTCCATTGAAGCTCATTTTCAGAATGGGGCAGCAACCGTATAGTGCACTCTTTTGCAAAGCAATGCTGGCAGTATGTTGGTTACGGATAGCACCGACCGCCCCACCAGTCAATCACCCTACTTAGAAGACTAAAACACCGTTGACGCTCCATTGACGCTCATTTTCAGGATGAGATAGGGAGCATCAAGCTATGATTTTTGACTTGGAAGGCGGCCAATACCTCTTTTATGAATGGTTGCAACCATTCGCCACTGAGGGTACCCCAGATGCACAGCCAAAAATTCTTGACGCTCCATGGACGCTCATTTTCAGAATGGGGCAGTGACCGTATAGTTTACTCGTTTGCTAAGAAAGGCTGCCTGTATGTTCGTTATGGATAGCACTGACCATGCCACCAGTCAATTACCCTACTTACAAGATTAAAATTTGTTGACGCTCGGTTGACGCTGATTTTCAGGATTGGGCAGGGAGTACGAAGATATGAATTTTGACTTCGAAAGCAGCCATTACCTCGTTTATGAATGGCTGCAACCATTTGCCACTGAGGTTACCCAAGATGGACAGCTAAAAATCGTTGACCCTCCGTTGAGGCTCATTTTAATGTACTGTCTAGTCAAGATCTGCTGCCATCAATAATTGCATTCATGATTGTTTGAATTGAGTGGTTGCCGTTCAGCCTGATCAGGACTTGGCTGAATGGCGATGTCAAGCCCAGTATGATTCTAGCACTGGTCGCTCTCATCCGGTTGAAATTTATACATCTTGCCAAATACTGTATATTGCCCACTATACCTTTGTTTATTAACCAACTCTCTCACGCGACTGCTCAATATTCTCCAATAATATTGCACTACATGAAATTCTTGGTCAAATTACATAATGAACTTGGTGAAAATACATTGACGCATTCTGGCCGACTTTTTCTTGATCCCATTATTCCTCCTCGTTTCCATTATATTGACTGTCATCAATGTCTTTTCAGCCTTCTTCTTTGACCGACGTATAGACCAAATCAATCTGGGAACATTAGGTGCGGCAGATACATTGCGCTGCTCCGGGGTTTCTGAATCCTCACTGCCGTTGTCCAGTTCCATATCTGATTCATTGTCTGCCTCCCAGTTGTCTTCGCTGTCATTTGGATTATCCAAGTCCTGATTCCAGTTAAGCCAATTTTCGGTGTCTGAAATGCTTTCAGGTGAACTATCCTCGTCACTTTCCGCAGGATGGCGCTTGATTTGTTTGATTTAGTGGACATTCAATACTCGAGTTCGTCCTCCAGGGAGGTACTTCGCAGACCAAGCTGGTGGCATAGGTGATTTTTCTGACGATTTGAATGCAGCCGCACCATCATGTTGAAAGTGTGACCACGATGCTTTGAAAATCTCTTCAGTATCTGAAATGTATCCTATGGCTGTCATTTGATCATTTTCAGCACAACATTCCTTCTGTGTAGCTCATAGGTTTTGGCTGCCCTGCCCATCTTCACAAAGTCATGAACCTTAGCCAGTTGGTGCAACTTCCTTTGCCCTGTCTCTCTAATCATCTCCATGTTGATATCAGAACTGGTAGGATCCAATTGTGGGTCATCGCCAGCCAGAAATCCATGATTGGCCCGAGAGAACTTCCTTACTACGACCTTTTCGCGAACGGTTGTGCGTGTGGTTTTTGACTGCCTCCACCTGATCACATCTCGCCCAAGGGAAAAACTGGCCTCCACTCCGACACCGTGAGGTATGATAAAGAATATATCGCTTGCCACATTGAAGTGATCGGCATACTTTGAGTGCGTTTCTTCCTGCTGCTGCCACCAGTTGGTGGTATCCGGTAACCACAATGTACTGCTGATCTCCATTGGGTCGGAGTGGTAATTATTAAGATTCGGATAAATTTGCCCCCAGTTCTGTGGTAATGCAGGCGGTGAATTCAAATAGAGCCTTGTGGCTGTCAATCAGTGTGCTGCACGATCGCTTCGTCCGGGTGTCATTTCTGCCACATTGTTTGGCATTAAGTATTCTTCATCATCGCTGGACAAACAATATGCATCATAAGCAGATTGACCAGATCTAGAAGCCATTGTGCAGGAGACGAGATTGTTGTTCAGTATGCTTCCAAGTTTTGTCACTGGCAATCGTCTATGTTTAGCGCAGTATTCATTCTCCACATACTTTAGAATGGCCTGCTGGTTTAGGGTAGTATAAGAGATCTCGTCTTCAGGATTAATATCCATTCCCTTGTCCCACTTCCAAAACGATCGCAAATTCCGGAAAGGATCAAGGCTATGTGCCGAAATGAGAAGCATACCTGTCATTGGAGTCACTTCCGTATAATATTTGGACAGATTTTGCCGCCCAAACTTGACGGCGAAGTATAGATCTTACTGCTATTGTGTCTTCTTCCTGGTCAAAGCTCGCATCAAGCCATCCATGTGACCAAATATGTCATTGTAGACAGTGATGATGTGATGGAGAGTAAAGGTATGCCGTTTCGACATCCACCAGGTCCAGTACCAGAATGGCCATAAAACATCCATGACATAATTGACAATGGTCCACTCATCCTGTGTGGTGAAGAGTGGCCGTTAATCACAGTATTTTGGGTTCTTAAGCCACTCCCGCGTAAATTCACATAAGCAGTATGCACGCTCAAGCAACTCCAGCGTCGCGTTCCAACGTGTTTTCACATCCATGATGGGTAGGACTGCGATGTGCACTTTGGCATTTTGACAGTCAATCGACTCATTTCGACGACCAGGTGTCAGCCTAATCAATACAGCAAGCATTCTCCGCCATATGAAGGTCAGTGTCAGGACTTTCAAAATATCTTGAAATACGGACTTTCTCAATTATCCTTGCCAAACCTGATCCCATGGCTGACACCTCATTGATTCTACCTTTGCCCTCTTTTTGAAGTCTTTGACTCTTCCCACTGTCTGTGTTTTCATTCTCTCCAAATTGCTGATCGTGCTCATGAGCTTCCCAAGACTTGGTGCGGCCTTTTACACTGCGACTGCTCATGAATGCACCTAAAGCCAGCTGTATGACATGCGCCATGCATGGTATGCGGTTTCTCAATGCCGGCCACTTGATTCTGGAGGCCTCAGGGGTAGTTTGTAATGCGCGCGTCATCGAGTAAGTTGAGGAAGCATTATCGGTTGTAATTCCAAGTAAATGGCGGTCAGTCAGCTCAAAATGATCAAGAACTTCCTACAAATGTCCGGCTAGCTGTGCTCCCATATGTTGACCCTTGACCTGTCAACTTTAATGAGATTTCGAAATAAGAGAAGAATGGGCTATCAACCTCATTGAATGCCAGTTGTACTTCACGCAACGCCCAATTTTGATCGAGATAATAAGCAATGACGGACGTTATTGCTAATTTGTTCGTTGATGTCCATCCGTCCAAACCTAAACTAACTGTTTCTTGCCAGCAATTGCTTCTTAATTGCATCCACTGTCAGTGTGTATTCGCTCCAGTAAATATTGCTCAGGGTGCTGGCTGACAGTCATGCCAACTCGCTTCGTAATGCATTGAATGAACGTCGTAGCTCCATGCTTGATACTGCGTGCCACGGATTGTTAGCTGAAACAAATTGTAACATAAGGTAGCGATTCTAGGTACCTTGGTGAATTTCGGCAGTTTGAAAGTCCTTTGCTGCCAGTTTAGAGCCTTTTGTCTGTCAATTCAGTAAGAATACTTGAAACCTAAATATGGAATATGAATTTCCTTTGCGATCTTACAATCGGAATACCTCGACTTCTTTGCCTCCTGAGTATGCCCAAACCTGTCTCATCGACCGTTGATATAGTCAATTCGGTTTCTTCCGACACTGTTAATTCGTTCAAATTTGCGATGTGCACTTTTGCCAGCAAGTGTTTGCCCATTGACCTGGTAACATGTTCTGATCGATGGCGAAGACCTTGATGACATACGATACATATGATGCCAGGGCTGCCAGTCTCTTCAATTCCGCAGTGTAAATAGAATCGCCCCGAAGGCGCATGTCTAGAACTATTGCAAAGAATAGGCCGCTTCGAGCCTACATTAATTGAAGCCTTCCAAGCATCGAAGATGATTTGTAAAGTATGATCGCTTAAATCCTGAATCAAGACACATTCATTTTTTGAAGATATCATAACCTCTAGCAATGAGGTATTTAAATATTTTGTAGCTGACATCGCGGTAGGGAACTGGACTCTGTGTAATTTGATCTGAATAACTGTCAAAAGATGCGTTATAGTCAGGTAGAAAGCTGGTTCTTAAATATAGACTTTAGAGCTACAAGCAAAACAAAAGTCAGACCGGTGAGACATCGCATGCATATTTGTGAAGTTGAATTCAACGATTTTCAATGACGAGGTGGTTGTGATATCACCAGTAGCATTTTTGCCTTTGAAAGCAGCCGATAGTACGATTATGGGTCAAAGCTGTCGCATTGCCGTGTGATTATCCAAGATGCAAGCCGAAAAATCATTGACGCTCCATTGACGCTCATTGTTAGGAGGTAGTAGCGATAACTTCACTGGCATTGTTGCCTATAAGGGCGGCCAATATTATGATTATGGATGTATGCCATTGCACAGCTCTTGAATTGTCCAGGATGCATAACCAAAAATCGTTGACGCTCCGTTGATGTTCATTTTATTGAGGTGGGAGCGATATCGTCAGTGGCCTTTGTGCCCATAAAGGCAGCGAACAATGTGATTATGGGAGTATGCCCTTGCACAACCCTTGAATTAGCCAAGATGCATGACCAAAAATCGTTGACACTCCGTGGATGCTCATTTTTAGGAGGTAGGAGCGATATTGTCACTAGCATTTCTGCCTATAAAGGCGGCCAGTATTATAATTATGGAAGTACGCCGGTGCACAGCCCTTGAATTATCCAAGATGCATAACGAAAAATCATTGACACTCGGTTGACAGTCATTTTCAGGAGGTAGTAGTGATATCGTCAGGAGCATTTTTGCCTATCAATGCAGCCAATATTATGATTATGGGTGTATGCCTTTGCACTGCACTTGAATTACTCATGATGCAAGGCCAAAAATCGTTGACACTACATTGACGCTGATTTCCAGGAGTTGGTAGCGATATCGTCGCTGGCCTTTGTGCGCATATAGGCGGCCAGTACTGAGATCATGGCTTCTTACTGTTGCGCAGCCCAGTGATTATCCAAGAATCAAAACCATAAATCGGTGACGCTCAGTTGACGCTCATTTCTAGGATGGGGCAACGAGCATATCGCTTGCCTTTTTACGTCTAAAGTCGGCCAATAACTCCCCTTTGGACCAATTTGACTCACCAACCCTTTGATTGCCGAAATGATCACACCAAAAATGTTGACGCTCTGTTGACGCTCACCTTGGAGACATACTAACAGTCATTAACTGTGCAATCATATTGCCTAAAATTCATACCGTCATTTTAAACAGCCGATGTACCATTTCGAGATATAATCAGTTGCATCCAGAAGTATCGTGGTTTCTCAGTTTCTGAGCCACCACTAATCATGTCATGAGTCTAATGAATGATGTACCTCCTTGGCATTTTGGCGCTTTCAGCAGGTATGTTACAGCATACCGATCCATCAACGAATGTTTGACATATAGAGCCCGATTTCCTGATCGTTCTTCCTCCAGCTCGTTTTCCTCGATTTCCATGATGTACTATAAGCAATTTTCCAATTCTTGACCATGTCCAGCAAGTCTAAGCGCAGAGTTATGCAGGGAGCTGCATAGACTATTGCTGCATGACGGCGGCCATTGATCCGGGTTCAGACTGTGCACTGCCCGCTCGTCCTAAGACTAGTATGACCTCAATGACTCACATTCTGTTAGTAAATTTAGTCTCCAGTTTAGGTTTTGCTTTCTAATTTAACCGTAACTAGCAAGTCGATATATTGTTTGCTGGCGGTCTACCAACCAGATTTCGAGTCAAGAACATTCGCATGGCCGGTACGAGCCTTGCACATAAACTGATGAAATATCATGTCTCACAATTTGGTCAATGAAATCAACCTAAAGCTGACACGTTGCAAAGTAGGTATACAATTTGCTTTTACAAGAGATAGGTCTTCAAAATTAAGTATTTGGCTATCTTCCCCGCTGGTGACGCAGGGGCCATCACCCTATCTTTGTCAGTATCCGATTTCTATATGGTAATGAACTATGGATTCTTCATACAGGGGTAAACGCTGATGGGGTCAACAGGCTTCACATGCGGAATCAGTGCCAAATCGGGCGCTGCGTCGGCTGAAAGAATTGTTAACAATTTGTGTAAGTGTGGTGTCTCCAAACCCAGCCTCATTTAACTACATTGTGGTCGAGAATTCAGAGTTGGAATTTGCGATTGGCCGCGCATGATATCAAGAGTCAGCATATGCTCTCCGAATGATGTCGGTGGTGGTGTGACTGCGGTCCTGTGTATTTGTGGCTTGACAACCGCCGGAACCTTCAATTTGTCAGTCCCATACTTCATTACTCTCTCACAGAAGTAGTGTGCTGCGTTCCCACATCCCGGTTGCGTCAATTCATCAAGCTTCATCTGCTTCTGCCGAAAACTCTTCAAGCGGTGGTGTACTGTGTTGGAGATTGTGCCCATCACCCAGCCAGGTCAATCGTCATCCCTCAGCTTGCCGAGCACTGTATTTTCTTCATCATCTTCTTCCTCTTCCCGATCCTGCTGATCGTCAGAACTTGCATGATCGCTCAGACTGTGTCCAATAGCATTCAACATCTGTTTCAACGTTGCTTCGGGCTTTCTGGTTGTCGCCACCGAGGTTTCAGCCGTAGTGATATCTTTCCGCTCTTGCGTAATCGCTGCCTCCGCATCTTGAACTCGCTGTCCTGCAACAGTCGGTCTCTCTCTCTAAATAATCCTCAATCGATTTCTCGTTCTCTTCATTGCTCAAGATGTTCGTTTCTCATCTGTTTTCCGCCAAAAGCTTCTTTCTGGCTCGTAAGCTGTGTAATGCTCCCAATGCTCGGACCCCTTCTGCCTGCAAGCCTCACTTGCCTTCATTTGCTTGATGACGTCGACGTGTGCAGTGCTTTGCTGATTTGCTGTATTTGCTCGCTGGCAGTGGAGAAAAGTTCTTCTTCTGAGCATTGACCATTGTATCTAGTGGTAGCAACGGGTCCAAATTCCTGGTTGTGTTCCGGGCCCGGTTCCAACCCGGAACCGAACGGTTGCAACGGATTTCCACACAAAACCCGGCATTTCAACATCGCAACTTAGCGTCCAATTAAGTATTTGAGTTCTGATCGTATCATGATATAATCAGTACGTAGATTGTGCAGTTCAAGCTGCTCTTGGACCTCCCGATCTCAGATTTGAGATCTGACCAATATTCGTGGAGTCACAATCAAAAACCCGGAATGTTCGTTCGAATTTCCGTTTCTTTCACAGCCACCCAATGAATATCAGTCAGAACGCAAATCAGAATCCGCGGAACGAAAGAGCGGCCAGAACTGCACAAGTTACCTACTGATCACGTCTTGATATGATGAGAACTAAAATACATAATAGGAGGAAAATGTAGTGGTTCTCCCGAAGCAGTGACAATGATACTTGAGGCCTCAGCGATTGCATAACACTATGCATAGCCAGGTCAAGGATAGTCAGTAGTTACACTCTTCAGCAGGAGCTTGTACTAGTCACGAGAAGATTCTATCTTCTTTCATTCTTGGGTACTATGTGGGAATTATATGAGTCGGTTCATACAAGGCAGTTGATAGTCAATATGTGAGTAAGCGGGCTCCTCACTACTAACTGTAATGGGGACTGATACAGTGAGGCACATCCCAGCCAGGTGGGCCTAGGCATGACGTAACTGAGGGATTTAAAACATTGGCGAAAGCCTGGAGCAAACACTGTTGATTGAGTTGAGCAGCATGGGTGGCACATTGGTTAAGATTTACGTTGGCATAGTATTGGCTAGTCACCGAATAAATCTATGACGCGATAATTAATAACTGAGGGGAAAGTAATTAATTGCGATAAGGCATGACCAATGTGGGGAATTGGTTGAATGTTCCAACTATCCGAAAACATAAGATTGCGCCCTGTCTAAGTTGAAGATGTGGTCTGATTAATGAGCAGATATGATATCATGCATGAACAGGTGGTACGTGGCCACTATTTGATCGACATGGCTATCATTGAGGGATTTGATCACGGTCTCCGGGGGACTATACAGAGATCACTCTGTTCGAATAATGAGGAAGGGCATCAGCGAACAGCAGACAGCAAATGATACCTACCAGCAGAGAAATATCCCGATTTATTATTGTGTTTTTATGATACCTATATCTATCTTTATATCTAGAATCTATTAGCTTTGTTTAGCGGCAGCCCCACACCTTTGATGAGAATTTGTTATACAAATGACCATTACCTTTGCGAACGATAACAACGTCATTGTCTATGCGTTGGAAAAGATCATATCTTTTGCCAGAATAAATTGATACATCTTCTTGGCCCAAAGCGTTTGGTGGACGTCTTCGATTATTGGGTTGCAATGAGGATTAGGTAGCCATATCCATAATTTGCGGAAACGAATAGAGGTGCATTTCTGGGAACCTGATCAGGGAAATACGAACCGTCAACCTAGGTATGATTCGTCATCACCTCGAGATTCTAGGAAGAAATCTAAGTCTTGTTTTATAATACGTTGAACAAGTAAATCGGAACTGAGTGATACGGAAAGCTCCAGTACCGAACGTCAGAATAATATTCTACAGCAGTGCAAGGAATTTCTAAGGAGATTCCGATGACAGCGGAGAAGCGCTTTACAAAAGGCTGTTGGCAAAGTTAAAGCTAGTCGCGTTAATCTCTTATTGCCAACTAAGAAGACGAATCGAGTTCAGAAAAAGAAAAGCTATAAAGACACTGCAGGAATCTGTACCTCAGAACTCCAAAGCAGAAAGATAGAGGGAGAGTGTTTACGCTGTGCCTGGCTGTCCGATAGAAAAGAAAGTCATCGCGTTAAGGACTGCAGGTGGCCAATCAAGCTACACAACGTGACAGCAGAATATAAAGGAAAGAACAGTATTCAAAAACTATCCTCGGATACTGAATAAAGAAATAGAATCTACGGCCGCACTCACCTTATTAGTTCAAGTACTTAACGAAATATTTTGGATAGGTGTTGTTACCTCAGAAACAGCAAAGTTGTACGAACCATAGAATGGAACTGCAGTCGGGTTCGAACCCGTCCCTGAACCCGGTGGGTACCTCTGTATTCCGGGTAACAACCCGGACTAGACACAGACCCAGACCGCGGCCAGGTGACCCGGAACGGTTGCTAACACTAATTCAATCGTGTGTTGACTTTGTTTTTGGGAGAGATGTTGGATGTTGCAAGATATGGACAACATGGAGGCAAGCTCTGGCTTGTATGTCAAGGTTCATACGTTTGATCAACTCGAACAAAGCCAAATCTAAGTTTTGAACGTCATGTCATTCGGAGTAGTAATGCTAACCGTACATCATGACTTTATAGTTAGCATGTATTTCATGTAAGATCCAGGCAATGTATTCAGACTAACATCACCAGACATCCTTCCTGTCGAAGAATTTGCTATTTATATCTATCATACATGAGATATCAGCTGTCGTTCACTTCAATGTATCCCTGGAAACGAACAAACAACGTGAGATTGACTTACTGCAAATCGCGGGACTGTTGGAATCACATGCAACTTGCAGCTATAACAAGCCGGATAAAACTTGAGTAGAATGTGCATGTTGACTGTCATTCATTCCATTGTGACTTTGAGCTTACTATATATTCCTAAGGACTTTCCACTTGTCGGTATCATCTTCCTCACCATTTCCACAACAGCAAGTGATGGCTCCACAAACACCTCAGAGCGGTGTAATTGAATCCAAATCGAGCTGAAAGACAGGCGGTTCATCGAACGCGCCCCTGGCTGAGACACAGCAGCATCGCAGACACCATTGAGTCCACCACGACTCTGCATTTGCAGCCACCGAAAGTATGACCCAGGACGCGCGGTCAAAAAGAGTTCTTAAAACTGGATATAACAATGAGAGGAATCGGATGTGAGTATTTCCATATCGATGTAGAAGGCAGTGAAGAAACGATATAATGTACAGCCCGGGTACCTAGAGAGCTTCGTAACCTGATAATTGCTGCCCACAATGGCAAACCTCCATGGTCGACGAAGGCCTTCGTCTGCACAGTGCGTGAAATTGAACATCATAATGTCATCAGCTCTGGGATTGTCGCAGACTAATTTCGTGATAATAGTCCCTGGGAGTGGACAAAACTGGCTTTATAGACCTTAGAGGAGGGTACGGAGTCGGATATGGTTGAGGTAATAGCCGAATCTTCCTTTTAGAAGCAGCGACTAATTTCTTGTCAGTTTTCAACATGTCTCCTACTACGGCGAGGCAAGGCGGTCGGGTACAGCTGGAATAGTCTGACATGCGCCTTGCCTTGAATATGGCCGAAATGGCCAAAGAGAGGTTTCGTGTGCCGCAATAGAGGAAACACAACAACTAATTAAGAAACCTCCCGCTGAAGTCCGGGAAGAGAAGAAGCAGGCTGTTGGGTTTCCCGGGCACAAGAAGGTGTAGGCTGCGATAGAAAGATACCCGGCAATGATTTATCAAAATCAAACGGACAGCTGCCTTTCATGCCAAAATGGTACAGTAAAGAATCCACAGACATGCTGGAGGCACAAAGGAACCAGCGCACCTCCAGCAGAAGTGGCGGCACCTCCGCCATGACCGCCACCCCGGCCCCCAACGCCTCCTGTGCCACCAAGTGACACCGATGGAAATGAAAGTTATGAAATAGTAGGTATGCCATCCAGTTGTGTGTATATACATTGTCTGCATTCCACCATTAGATTTTTCAATCACAATGCATATCCCAAGGATTGCAAGCGCGATAAAGATTTTATTCCAGATTTGCTGATTACACTATCTGCGGCGTGGAAATACCACTGACATTGATTTTGAAGATGACAGCAGCCCCTTAAGCGAATCAGAGAGTGAAGACGAGAATTGATTGAAACGAACAGGAGTTTGGAGTATTATCATTATCTACAATCACCAGACACTTTAAAGTATATTTTAGAGGATATATTTATATGCACAATTAAAGAACAATGCAGTAATAAAAGAAAAGGTAGATGAAGATGATAGAACGACTGCCAACACACAGTTATCGATGTTCTATGCCAAAGTGAATTGTTGCATAACACGGATACGCCTATGGCTAAATGAGCGTCAACAGAGCTTCAACGATTTTTCGTCCTATAAGTCAGGTTATTGAAATCTGAATTAGTCATTGTTGTCCATAATCATCCTATTGGCCGCCTTTATAGGCAACACAGAACGCTACACTCTCCCTGCCCCATCTTGACACTGAGCGTCAACAGAGTGACATTGATTTTTGGTCTTGAATCTTGGGTAATGTTGGTGGTAAATGATCGCAGACATCGATAAATGATGTTTTGGCAGCCATTACAGGATGATAAGCAAGATAAGGTCCCGCGACGGCCTGCCGGACAATCCCAACTCGATTCGTTTTCAATGCTTCAACTCAGTGATGCTGAACGTTTTAGCATATAAAACCAGTCAAAACTCCATCTATAGACATTAGCGGTAATCTCGCGCTATGATTAACCATCATGCAAGGCCAACAATTGTTCACGCTCCATTGACGCTCATTTTCAAGATCGCGCAGGGAGTGTGTCACTGTTTATTTGGCCTTTAAAGGCTGCCAATACCATGCTGAGGCATAACAAAGAATAAATCACTCTTCAATTACCTGACATACAAGACTAAAAATCGTTGACGCTCCGTTGACTTTCATTTTCAAAATTGGGCAGGGAGCGTGTCACTGTGTATTTGGCTTTTCACGGCTGCCAATACTACGCTTAGGCATAACAAAGAACAAATCACTCTTCAATTACCTGACATAGAAGACTAAAAATTGTTGACACTACTTTGACGCTGATTTCCAAGATCGGGCAGGGAGCATGTCGCTTTCTCTTTGGCCTATAAAGGTGGCCAATACTACTCTTTTGTATAACAAAGACCAAATCACTCTTCAATTACCTGTCTCACAGGACTAGAAATTGTTGACACTCCATTGACGTTCATTTTCAGAATGGGGCAGCAAGCATGTCACTCTCTTTTTTGGGTTTAAATATGGCCAATACCTCATTTATGATTGTCTGCATCCAATCGCCACGTAGATTACCCATGATGCATGAGATAAAATCATTGACACGCCATTGACTATCATGTTCAAGGTGGGGAAGGGAACGTGTCTCTCTTGTGTTTAGTTTTATAGGCAGCTGCTTCACTCGAAAAGGACAATTACGTAACAATGTCAATATTTTGCGGTTAGCAGTAGGATATCTAAATGCGACGATGAATAGTAAAACCGGAAACATAGAACCGGAGATTGGAACCGATCGGTCTAGCCAAACCTGGCAAAACCCGTGGGTTGAAGGGTATGGGTCCGGGTTTGGCCCGATAAGACGAGGTGGATTGGGTTTTTGGACTGTTCTCTAACCGAACCGCACCATTTTTGCAGTCCGAACATGGACCACTGGCGAGTTCCCCGGACCCGTTGCTAACAGTATATATGGGAGCTTGATGAATGATTCGACGGTGGCAAACGAAGTGTATATACAGAGAGGCTGGGTGATGTTGGAGGATTTTCTTTCCTTCTCTCGTTACTCGTTCGCTTGTATAGCAAAGCGAGTCCGACTTTGACCCAGCACTGACCGTTGTCTTCTCTCGATTACCTCGATACAAATTTCGAACCGCCTTGTCTTGATTACAATATCACATTATTGATAATAATATCATCTACTTCTGAACCCGACCATTACTGTAAAACAAGTTCTCTACAATGTACCTGATATTGAATGTACTGTCAACATTGTTTGACCCCTTGTTTTGATCTGGTTTGGTACCAGTACTGTGAAGTTATCGATAGTTATATATCGATCTGCTATCTGTGCAGCTGCGACCATATGGAATAGAATGTGCCCAAATGCTTCAAACAGCTGTAAGTACTGCAACAAACCTTGCTCAGTTACCTGTTGGGTATATCTCGGACCGAGTGTTAGCAACAGTTCCGGGTTACCTGCCTCATTTCCGGGTTGGAACCGGAACTGGGACTGCTGTCCGGGTCAGGAACCACCCAGCAAACCGGACTGGGTGACCAGCGGTGGGGTGTGACCCTGACTGGACAGACAACTGGTAGTTTTTGGCCGGGTTGAAACCGGACCACGGTTCCACTTTGCGGTTCTGACAATTCGGGTGCGAATTAAGTTTGCCAGTTCATATATTATCTTAAAATGGTCTATATGTAAACGACTCAGTTTTAGCAGCTCTTTCACCTCCTGGTCTCTAATTTGCACTGCAATCAGTATTTGTTGGGTCACTGAGAAATAACAATCAAAATCATGCCAAAACCTCGGGTTTTCAACTGGTATACAACGAATATTGTGCAGATTCACAATCAGAGACCAGCATGTGAAAGAGCTCCAAACACTGCATCATGTACATATATTTCATGTCGCAATACAATCAGAACTGAAACAGTGAATTGGGGCGAAAATGCTGGGCTTGCAAGGGCCGTGATTTCTGGTGGAAACCGGGCCAATTGGAACAGTCCGGGTTTTTCGTGTGGTAGGACCTGTTGCAATGGTTCCAGTTCGGTTCCAACCGGGACCTGGAACTGAACCACAGATTTAAACCCGTTGCAAACACTACTCAGAGCAAATCATTGGTAGATTCACGTTTGCGTTGATGGAATTGTCAGGATCCCACGACCAGAGTTAGCAACGGGTCCAAATTCCCGCATCAGTTCTGGGTCTGGCTCCAACCCGGAACCGAACCTTTGGACCGGGTTTCCACTCAAAACCCACTCCTCAATAGTCAACATTTCTTGCTCCAATTAAGCATTTGAGTTCTGATTGTATCACAACACAAGCAACATGTACATTGCGCAGTTTTAGTCGCTCTTTCACCTCCCAGTTTCAGATTTGCGATCCAATAAGTATTCGTTGAGTCGCGATCGATAACCTGCCAATCTCGCTCAAGTTCAGCCATTGTTTCAGAATCATTCAATGAATATCAGTCGGATTGCAGATTTGAATGCAGGAGGTGCAAGAGCGGCTAAAGCTGAAAAATTTACGTATTGACCATGTCATGATAAGATCAAAACTCAAATACTTAATTCCAGCCAAAGTTGTAGGAACTGTAAAGTGGACCCGCAGTCCAGTTCGAATCTGTCCCCGAACCCATTGGGTACCCTTGATTTCCGGTTAATCACCGGGACCGGACCATCCGGTCCTGTACCAAATCCGGGCCGCGGTCGGGTAACCCAGAACCGTTGTTAACACTACCCACGATCCCTTGGAGTTGATATCAGCTGATACCCACACCAATGTCCATCTTCCAATGCAACAGTTCGACAGTCACTGTACTTCCTGAACGAATTGGTTTCATCATGGTGGAACTATTTGATTGATTTCGGAACGCACACCTTTCAGTGTTTTCAATAGTATTCAAGCGATACTTGCGGAAAGTTCAGAGGAAGAACCATTGGCAGTAGCATTTTGGGAACAATCCGATGTTCCTTCCCCTTGGACAATTGTTACAACAGAAGCTGCCGCCATGACAGGAGGCTTGGAACTCGATGATTCCGTATTTGGAAACTGTTGGACTGGGTATTGGGGAGCCCACACTCGGTTCGATTGTGATCCGGAGTTACATGGTGAGTGTGAACGACATAATTGTTTAGGAACACACTCGATGGAAGGGCACGGACCAGCAGTAGTAGAAACAGTAAAATCTGGGCCGGTCCAGTCAATTGTGAGTGAAACCTCGACTCCGACCCCCTCCAAAATCAATGCCTACAAATGGCGCAGGTAAATGTGCCTGATCCACTGCAATGCCAGGATCACAGAAACCCCCAGTGGCGCGGGTGTCCACAGAGAACCAAGGCATGATTATGGCCCTCATCAATCTACAGAGGGATGCCATAGGAACTGACAAGGTATACAAGGCCTTCAGATAGACACAGGAAATATTGGTCAGGGTCGGACAATATTTGCAGCCATTCAGAGAAGTCCAGATGGTGTGCGACCACCCTGAACAGATAATTGATCTGCTGCTGGAGATCATGAACCTACAGACATAACAGTTCCTAACTCCACAGTGCCACCACTCGACGTTTGAACATCCGGTGGAACAGTTGAGGCAGGAGCTGGGAGAAGCCAGGATAACTTTGAGGGTGGCAGGGACAGACAAGGAATTATGACATGAGCTGGACAACATCACACTGGACACGAGACTAGCAGGAGAAGAAGTCCGAGGCTTGCGGATGCAGCTGGCGAATGCACTATGTTTAGCGGCTCGGGCAACCCCAACTGCCCCCCAGCAACCCGAGGACCGAGGACAGATGATTCCCGACTACCCGGGCTTTGCAGGATCGTATGGAACTCAGTTGAGAGGCTGGATTGCTCAATTCTGGATGGCCATATGATACAAGCCCACCAGCATTCCCGATGAACAATGGAAGAAGCGGTACCCCTTCCACAGCTGCAGTGGCATAGCCACAAGCAAGATATCACCACACGTTCGGGTGGTTGGAGAAATTGCCTTGCAGGACCCACCATGTTTTGTACAACTCCTGGACCCAGCTTTTGGGGACCCCGACCTGGTAGCCACTGCGGAAGACATGACGTGAGAAACGAATTGAATCAACCCCGAGTTCTCTCTGTACTATGCTGAGTTTTAAGTCATTGCTGAGGCCCTGGATTGGACCCCTTCAGCTTCATGAAATGCTTTATGATTGTGGCTGTTGGATGGAATGGAGGACTTCTTTACATATAGTGATATGCCAGAGGAACGGCCTGCATTTGTGACGGTGTGTCAGAAATGGGGTATTATGATCCTACAACTACGGGAGGAGACAGTGGCACAGAAAACATGAGGAGGGACAGGTATTGCCTTTTCCCCCAGACCGTCGGCCCCTCCAAAGGACCCCACCAGAGATCCTGCTGGAACAGTGGCCAGGTATGTGCAACCCGCTACAATGGATCTCAGTGCAGGTACAAGGAGGATCCCCATGGAAGAAAGGGCAAAGAGATGTACGGATGGAAGGTGTCTGTATGATTGCAGGATTGACAACTAGGAGGCGGACTATACGGCAAGGGTGAAGGTCAATACATCCGAGGCGGCTGGAAGAGAAGTAATGGACTTAGGAACCCAGACAGGTTCGGAGGAATCAGAAAAACAGCAAGTCCATTGAAGAACGATGGCTCTTCAGTTGATGGTCAAAGTTGTGTTTTGAATGCTTTAAAACGTATTGGAATTTCGCGTTAATCAGTTAGCTTGGTGGATGTGTTAGAAGGATCGATGGAAGAAAAACATTTACCATTAACCTGCACATTGACCGTAAATAACCAGGAGATACTTACACATGCACTGATCAACTGCGGGAGCTACAGGCATTGCATTTATGCATTATGATTTTGCTCACCATCAGCAAATACTGCTCCAAGAGGTGAAAGCGAAGCATCAAGTAGAGGTCATCGACGCAAGACATATAGAATCAAGGGATATCATACATGTTGCAAAGGTGGGGATGATGATTCGAGATCACGGGAAACAGCTACCTATGTTCATTCAAAGTTACGACATATTCCGATTATTCTCGGAATCCCTTTGTTACGATCATGTGATGTTGCAGTACTGTTGGCATCTAATATGGTCACTTTCGGACCACAAAATAGCGCGACACATTGCCCAGATGCACCTGTTCCAGTACAAGGAGTCAGGGAACAACCCCTGGACCCAGTTCATCCCAAGCATTCTGGGATATTCGAACCCAAGATTTGTCCACAACGACCATTCCGAAGGAATATCCTTACGCTTCATGGATCATCGTTCGTTAGAAGAGTTAAGAAAGGGAAGATTATGGAGTCTATAGCATCTCTCTATAAGATTGATGAAGCCATTGAAGCAAACGATCTCGAGGAAAGACACCTGGAGGAGATCGTTCCGAAACAGTATCATGAGTCGCTACGATGGTGCAATATGGTTTCAGCTGACTGCCTTACCCCACATCGACCGGGCATTGATTATGAAGTTTGCCTGAGGGAAGCCGAGACACCAATCTGGTGGCCCCTTCAATCGATGTCAAGGGCTGAGTTAGTTGCCCTTGAGGAATGGCTCGAAGAAAATATGTCAAAAGGATTTATCCGGCAATCGTCATCACCTTTTGCGGCATCACTTGTAATTGCGATGATGTCAGATGGAGGACTATGATTTTGCATTGAGTAGTGAGATATCAATAGTAAAACAATTAAGAATTGGTATCTGGTCCCTGTAATACAAGAGACTTTGAATATACTTTGAGCGGCTAGCATATATACCAAACATGATGTCCATGGAGCCTATATCCTGTTACGGGCTAAGGAGGGAGATGAACATGAAACGGCCATTAGGACAAGATATGGGCTGCTCGAACCCACAGTTATGCAACTTGGAACAATCAATGCTTCTGCTGATTTCCATGAATAAATTGACAATACCATGAGGGAAGCTATGGATGATTTCTGTAACGGGCGGGGTCGGGCGCAGGTGATGTGGATGTTGCAAGACTGAACTCGAAGTGCGTATCGAGAGAACAAGAATCAAAATATCTTTTTCAAAGTCGTACTATTGCTTGCTATACAAGAGAACGAGTAAAGAGAGAAGAAAAGGAAATCCTCCAACACCATCAACACTCTCTTTATATACAATTCGTCTGCCACCCTCGAACCATTCCTCATGCTCCGATGTACCATCCGAATCTTATCCCATGATCTTACACACCACTCCATCATTCCTTATCATAACAACCACGCCACCTCTCCTGACGTCGCAACACTTCAGACCACTTCTTTATCTAACTAAATTATACCGCCACCATCTCGCCGCTTCCTCCGCGTCTTCCAACGTCTCCGCCTTTCCGTAACAC
>Ga0307515_10003674_pt1 | contig 32218 bp, 50 predicted proteins | sample 17_EM_MG_FD_194513 | JGI IMG/M metagenome (GOLD analysis project Ga0307515, IMG submission 194513) | Populus trichocarpa ectomycorrhiza microbial communities from riparian zone in the Pacific Northwest, United States - 17_EM | ecosystem: Host-associated > Plants > Roots > Unclassified | place... | reverse complement strand
TGTCGCTCAACGACTGCGCCTTTTCGCAGATGGTGTTTAGCAGTGAGTTCACCTTCGAAGCTTCCACTGGAACATTTGTCTGATGAGAGCCTTCCTCGCGTTGCTGCAGCTGTTGGGGCGGCGTTCGGGACCTCAAAAGCTGGGATTGGAATTTCAGGAATCGGAACGTTCAAGCCGGAGTTGATCATGAAGGTCGGGGCGCAGGAAATCGTGGAACTCACGCGTACTGACCAAAGAGTCCCTTCAGTCGCTGATTCCAGTCGTAATGTCTGGTATTATTGCCGTGTACGGGCTTGTGGTATCTGTACTAATAACCGGAAGTCGTGTGTGACTTCTCCCCTCTTCTACCCACACACGAGAACTAAATGTCGTCTTTTCTCGTGCGTAGTGAGCCCAAGGGTTGATTACCCCCTGTTCGCCGGATTCATTCATCTGGGAGCCGGCCTTGCTTGTGGGTTCACGGGGTTAGCAGCGGGTTATGCCATCGGGTTCGTAGGAGATTCCGTGAGTCGCAAACTCCCGTTTGTTCCGCGTCCTCCACTCATCCTGTGTCACGGCTTCTTCTAAGTGTGTGAGAGCATATGTGTACGAATCGAAAGTGTTCGTGACAATGGTCCTTATTCTCATTTTCGCGGAGGTCTTGGGGTTGTATGGGTACGCGATGTCTCCCTTCTCTTTTTACTCTTGCTCAATGCCTTGCCACAGGTTGATCGTGGCATTGATTATGAACACAAAGGCGACAGGAATTAAATGCTGATAGTTGCATTCAGCACCTCTAATCCACGTCTGCTTTCGATCACTTGTAACTATCCGACTCCCATCGTATACCATTGCGGTTTGGCCGATCAGAAGGCTCACGATTTCTCTCATCGAACAAAGCATATGCAACGGAAATCATTATCCGTATGGACACATTCGAAGGTTCAAAGGATGGCGGGATTACGGCGAAGCAAGTTTTTCTAGCAACACACCTCGCACGGGCAACCTGTTCGGAGTCAGGACATTGGCCATGCTAACACGACGGGGAAGGACACTCACAGATGATGTCTCCGATGATGTCACAGCAGCCCGCGCAACATTCTTGAAAGCACCGTCAGATTACGACTTGTATGAGGGCAAGAAGAGTGTTACCGCAACAGAGGAAGCAACCGAATATCGCCAGGAAGCAGTCCTGAAGACGCTTTGAGAACCTGTCCACGAGCATGAGCTGGAACGAAGCCAACGAACCTTTGCTGCTCCTCCACCACGGAGGCGGTGGGCTTTCCCATGTTCATGTGTTTCTTGCTGCTGACTGTTGGTGGGCGGCCTCATAGTGTCTGAGAAACAACATTGTTCTGGGTCCATTCGAGGAACAGATGCGGAGGGAGTTTGCCCGTACTCATCTCCATTGAACTCCTGGGCTGTTCAACAGTCATGGTATCCTTTATTGGGTTTTCCATATCTAAGATCGATGTTTTACACCACGACAGTCAGATGCGCCTAACCCAGGCATCATGGAGGTACGCATACCAAGGGGGTTGGTTAGTCGAGGTAGGTCGGGGGATAGATGGGTCGATGGGTGCCGTTTTTCGCATAACGTCGAGAACTTATATACATATGGAATCTATGAGGTAACAGGGGCAGGAGGTCCATCAACAGGGGTGTCATATGGCCGCCTGGTGGTCTATGAGCAGGCTGTGACGAACTAAGGTAGGTATTCTTAGACTTCTAAAAATATCAGGGACTCCTTCCTTTCCATCATCTCTACGATGATGGGATGGGGTCGGGCCCGGGGAATAGGTGAAGTGGTATAAATAAGTTACACTCACGATATATCGGCACCCCAGCCTCTCGCCCCGAATAAATTTGGCATCGCGGAGTCGGAGATAACCATGTATCACCAGGCCGGGAGAGCCCGTCGAGATGACCTGTGCGATGGGAGGATGGATCCACTATGGCACCCCAGATAGGAAGGAAAAGAACTTTTGAACGGAAAAATAAAATTTTCAGGCGAGAAGGTATCGTACTGGATCACATAGAGCCTACCTTCGCCAGGGAAATCCTATAAACGGGAATCTCGCAGCACTGGAGGAATCGCCTTCAAATTCCGCGGGGCAATCGCAGTGCTTGAGGTGATTAAACATGTGTAGTCATCTGGTCCCCAGGGTCCCAGTTCCACCCGGAACGGGACCACCACGTTGGACTCTGGAGAAAATATGCGAATGCGCGTCGATTAGACATGTACAGAGTGACCCCAGTCAGTGTGATGGGCGACAGCCTTGAAGAGAGGAGATCAACAAAGTCGGATAACGGTTTTTATGGCATGAGACCTTTGGCCGCCGAGTCGCGTCTGGCTCTTCCATCGACCGTCCATGCTCAGGATGTGGCAGTGGGAACCAGCCCGGCCGGGGCGAATGAGCGGCAGCCACGTGCACGTAGAGGCAAAGCAGGGTATGTTACGTAATCGCTCGTAATCGAACATTGTGTTATCTTCATCTCCTTCACTCTTCCTTCACTGTTGGACCGACAAAGCACGAACGAAAAATGGCTCAAAAACGTTACTCGCCCATACACGCGCCCACGCTTTCGATGTCAGAGCTCGTCTGCAAGACCCTTGATTGCGACGCGACAGATCTCCTCATCGATAAATGGCTCGAGCACAGAAACGACGCGTATTGGGACTGGTTCCAGCGGGTCCGCGAAAGAAAACACGTCGCGAATGCTGCGAAGAAAGGCCAGGTACTCCTTTGGAGCAAGGGGGTCTTTGTGCCAGAGAACATCTTCTGCAGGACCGTGGATACTGGGCGCCTGATCCCCCTCGACAGAACTTGGACCACGCACGTCTACCACCATAAATCTATGCAAGAGAGGAGACTTTCGATGATGCCAGTAGTGTTCACAATGGTGGGATCTTGCTTCTGTGGTTTTCTCTCCTTCCACGCCGCTCAAGATGCGATCGACCACAGCTCCCTGAACTGATGCTCTTACGAGGAATGCACGATCATCGATGCGACGACGTCTTCGTCATAGTCACTGACTTGAAACGGCAAGAAATGGACGACGTAACTGAGTACTTTAAACTCATCTGCAAGCATACCTTTGGGAGGACGCTGAAACCGAGTATGGAGCAGAAGCTCCTCTACGAGCGTTAGTCCTCCCGCCACACTTCCACCTTCCAGCCTCTTGATTGGTTCCCTTATATTTCCAGATATGCGATTGACTCATGCGCTGGCTCGCCACCGCAGGACACCTTGCTTCCCCCAAATTGATCTCACGTTCCGCGCCATCTTACGAGAACATACTCCGCCTTTCATCGTCCTTTTTTCCCACCAGACCACCTCATACTCACAAATCTTCTTCACGCACCCCGCATTTGTTCCTGCGGAAGAAATCTATTATGATTTCCCCAGCGGCTGCCCTAACCCATCGTGCACCGAAGATTGCGAAATGATACGTTTCCCGCGTTGGGGGCAAGACGGCGCCACGATATTGGACCTGAAAAGGGGCGGCAGGAACGGTGCACGCAAGATTAAGTTACGAGACATGTGCAATTGGATCGACTGCGACGTCCATTTTGACGATGATACCGAGGGTCGACTCCAGGGCATTGGCGAGGGGAGCAGTGATGGCAGCGTCGAGGACGGTGGTGGCGCAGAGGCGGAGTTGAAGAAGAACAGCGGATTGGTTTGCAGCAAGTGTCGGCTGGTGAAGTACTGTTCCCTGGATTGCCAGAGGAGGGACTGGATGGAGCACCGAAGGGTTTGCTCCAAGCCTGTCGGCTGAGGGATCGACGATGTTATATTCTTTTACCCTTTTTTCTGCTCGCGGACGGGAGTTTTGGTATCCTTATTGTGCGATTTTTTCGACGGGGCGGGTCGAACATGTTGTATGTGCATCATATTGTCCTGAGGGGTTGATCCGCCGGGGTTGCTTTTCCCACTTGACCCTGTGGATCCATCCACGTCCGTGAGGAGGAGCAACCGTGGGAATGGCTACACCATACTGCTGTCATTGACGCAGTGGACACCAGAAACACCGACGCTTGGAACATAAAACTTGACGATCACCTCCATGTCCCTACGCTACTTGTCTGCTAGGATCGCTCAGCAGGTATATACCATACCATACAACCGGTCACATTGAGCGCGTTTTTTGACTACGCGTAGATTGACGATGAGTTGATGAGTGCCGCTGGAGCATACTCACTCGACCAGGTGGGTAATCTTGGTCCTCAGTTTGATAAGGTTGCTGATTGTCCTGTTCGGAGTATTTAGTTGATGGAATTGGCTGGTCAGGCGTGCGCGGTTGCACTTTCGAGGGTGTACGATAAGACCAAGTACCCGAGGGTATTGGTTTGTTGCGGACCGGGGAATCAGGGCGGGGACGGGTTGGTTGCTGCCAGACATCTAGGTACGAGAACGGTTCCATTTTGTTTCCGTTATCTCACCGAAGATTCTAGGGTTCTTCGGGTACAAAACTTCAGTGTTTATGCCAAAACCGGGTTCAAAGGAGATCTACCAGGTAAACCTACCGTTCGCCACCCCGGATACAAAATTAACGAACTTACGGGGGGAAAAAACAAACACGAAATTCCTCGTTATAGAGACTCAAAACCCAATGCGACAACATGCGAATCCAGACCACGTCCGACCTCGACTCGCTCAAAGCCGCTTTGGCGTCTTCGGACGTGATACTGGACGCGATCTTCGGGTTCTCTTTCAAACCGCCCGTTCGGGCGCCGTTCGATGAGGTCCTCCCTCTCTTGACCCAATCTAAGCTTCCTATCGTATCCGTCGATATTCCGTCGGGGTGGGACGTTGAGGGTGGCAGACCTTCCGATCCTCTTCCGGGTCCCAGCGGTTCCGGTGGGAAGCAAATTGACGCGTTGGATCCAGATGTTCTCATCAGCTTGACCGCTCCGAAAGAGGGGGTTAGGGAGTACAAAGGTCGACATTTCCTCGGCGGGAGGTTCGTTCCGAAGAGTTTGGATGAGAAGTTCGGATTGAACCTTCCCGAGTACCCTGGGACGCATCTCATTGTCGAGTTGCCCACTCCCCCAGAGAGCATGGCGAATAAGTTGTGAGGTTTAAGGGGAGCCTATCGGGCCCGCTGCCCGAAGTCGAAATGGGTGTCGATAAACCCTGGAAACCGCACGAGTGGAAGGGATTCCAGTGTGTCATCTAACTAATGTACAGAACTGGAAGGCAAATTTTGAAATACAGAGTAATTTACCATCTCGCCAACGGTCAACAGTTGACGGTCTGCTCTACGCAGGAGCTTATGGGGTCAGTTGGCCTCGACGCAAACGTAACCCCTTCCCACTCCATATCAGCCGTTCCACACCAAGGATGAGATATGGACAGTTAGACTAGTGAAGAACGACTCCCTGGTTTTCTTCTCCTCCTTGTTTCTCTGCCTCCTTCAAGAAGAGGACACAAACCCCGGCGATCACGAAGGTCACAACGCTCATGTAAACGGGGAACGAAACATCGATCGCGAGCAACTGTCCGCCGAGAATCGGGGCGATCATACCACCTCTAACGGCGAAACAAGGGGGGTTAGAACAAACTCGCTGGTCATTTTGAAAGGGAGGCGATGAGAGGAAAACTCACATCCTTGACAACGCAGAAGCAATCCCGCATGCCGAACCCCTCACGTTTGTCGAGAAAATCTCTGGAGTCCATCCATACAAGATCGCCCACATCGTGGTAGAGGTCAAGGAAGCCCCTACCGTGCTTGCTTTCAACAATAGAGGTCCATCGACTTTCGCGAACACGACACAGAAGAAAGCGGTGAGGAAGGTACTTCCTGCCAAGGACCACCGTCGACCGAATGGCGATTCAACGAGATAAGCGCCAAGCTGCGTTCAGAAGAGATGTTACTTAGACGAGTTCGGTGCGATAATTTCTCATCGAGGCACTCACAATTGCGCCAGGGCAACCACCGATAGAGTAGACCACCACATTCCATAGGCTATCCTCCAAAGACGACTCTACGGACCGGACCCCGATGGTAGATCCCCCACTTGGTTGAGATGGCTGGGGGGTCATCCCTCCTAGCCGTCTCTCTAATAATTTCGGTAGGAACACGTTGAACATTGTATATGCTACCGATCACGTCAGATCCCCACAAACCACCACTTGTAACAAGTTAAACATACCCAATGCCATCGAGAACCATATCGCCCAAATTGTCAAAGTCTTCCAGATCCACTCCGGTGCCAGGACCGACGCGATCCTGTCTAGGTAAGCCCACAACGGTTTCCTGATAAACCTCGGTACCCAGCCCATGGATTTGTAAGAAACAGACACGACCGAGGAACGGCGGCTCCTCAACATGTGCGAAGGGCGAGGCTGGGGGGAACGGGGAGAAAATTTCCGCTCATCATCTTCCTCGTCCCCTACTACCGAGTGTCCGGTGTGTTGTCGTTGATGGCCATGACCGTGCAGCTGAGAGGGAGAGTGTAAAGGGCTGCCCACGATCGGGAGGGTAGGTATGTCCATCGTCGGCGTTGTAAACGAATATCTATTGTTCCTGATGGTATTCGTCTCCCCTGTTGTATTGTAGTCCGCCGAGTCCGGGCTTCCCCCAGACACCTTAGTCGTTTCATCACCCCTTTCGATATCTGCGTCGAAGATCATCGAAGAGGTGGTTGCAGGGAGGAATGCCTGTTCCTCTTCTGGCCGCCCGTGGATAGGAGAAACTGCAGAGAACGAGACGGACCTCCGAGAGGATTTGACTGTACCGAAGTGGTCCCGAACATCTCTGAGGCTAAGGTCCAGCTCCTCTCCGTTGAATCTTGAAATTAGTTGAAGATTTTCCATCGCCTCTGTTGGTCGGCCAGCGGCGACAAGGTAGCGAGGTGATTCGTACAGGCGGAAGAAGATCACACGGAATATGGTCATTAGCAGCGTCTGTAAATTGACACATACAGCCAGAGTAAGCGTGAATGATCAAAGGGGGAGAAGCGGCGAACATACGATAACACCCAAACACATGAGGAGATACCTCCAACCCGAGTTATTTTTGGCCACATCGCAATCAGCAGCAAAACATGTGTATCTTGGGATAATGATCAGGGCAGCGACCGCGGCAAATACCGCTCCAAGAGAGAAGAAAACGGAGAGAGCCGTCACGAGATACTTTTTGTCGTTTGGCAACTGTTCGAGAATCAGTGTGCCATCGGTCGGCATTGATCCCTATACAAACTTCCAGCTTCTCGTACTCGAGTGCGTTCTGAACACACGTACCCCAACGGCGCTCCCCAAAAGGAAAAGAGCGACACATAGAGACCAAAACGAGGTGGTAATCGTGGCCACGAGCCCAAACAGGGAGGTAAACAGCAATGTTCCGTTAAATGCCAGACTTCGACCCAGCAGATCAGAGACTGGAAGATGGTCGAGGTCAGTACCCCCAAACGTCACGAAAGGAGTCAATTACCTGTTCCCCAACCGATAGCGCCGATCATCATTCCCGCAAACATTGAAGAGGATAGGGCGCCAATTCGACCATCAGGTACTAAATAAGGGGGCCTTTAGGCAGCTGACGGGAAGTGAAATCGGGAGCGAACGGGCGCACTAGAGTATTGATCTTGCACTCGTGGCAGAATTATAGCCATAGCTTGGATCCACATCTGTGAGACCCGCGGCAGGTCAGTAGGAGGACGACGGACAAGACTCGGATGTGACCCACGTTGTCGGCCATCCAGCCTTACACCCCCGCACATACGTGGATTAATACGCTCATGGTTAATCTGTGCTGAGAGCCAAAGGTATCTCACCGAAGCCACATAAGGATAACAAAATCCACTGGTACGTGCCTTGAAAGAGGGAAGAAACGGGATGCTGTTCGTCTAGCTTTCCAATCATAAACGGGCTATTTTCGGCTGTTCTGACGCACCCATTCCAATTCTGTCTATGGTGCGGTCGAGTGGGGTGCGAGCGTCGGGTTCATCGACGATGCCTCGTTCATTTGGATCGGACATGGAGTGGTTGCGAGAGGGGTGGGGAGAAGACCAGACACCTGATGCGGGGCGTGACACAGAGGCCATAGGTATTTGTAACCCGCTGCCGGAGGATGATGGAAGTTCGGTTGTCGCTTTCAACAAAGGTGCAACGCTGATTGTTTATGACGTATGGGGCAACACTTTCTCACGTTCACTGCATTCCTAGTGCTCCTGTTCCTCTGCTTGGATCAACCCCAACAAAGTGTTCGCCTCATCCAGCGGCCCGCCGCTATCACCCTCTCGTCCGTACACTTCAAGTATCTGCCGCGCAATCGTGAGATAGGTATAAGCCGTTTCGAGATTTTCGCGTCTGTTCTCCTTCATGAACCCATTCCACGCGACCTTCGCCATTTCAAGGACATGGAAACCTAGGTAAATAGGTCAGCAGGCGAAACCGTATAGCTGGTGCACGAACCTATCTGGGGGTAGTAAGGTGGGTAGATGCACAAGTAGATCGCAAAGATGGTTCTCCCGGTAGTCATGGCCACCTCGAACGAACCTTCGTCAGACGCGAGGATGAACCTTTGTGTGAGGACGGAAAGAACGGAATCGTCCATCAAAGGTTGGAGGTCCTCAGGCAGTTTAGCACACAATTGTTCCTCAGGAAATTGGAAATCGACTGCGATCCCCTCCCCAAAAGCGAACTGATGTAACGCGGCTTCGAGTGGGCTCACACGGTCCAAGACCTGGGATGCATCGACCGGGTGGATATCCATCGACTCCTGAACGGTGCACAACTTGCACGAACAGTCAAAACCGTACGTATCTTTGAGTCGGTTCTGGCGCTCCGGGTAGGAGATTGCGGGGTCGAGATAGGGAATCGACACCTAGTGAGGTATTTATTCGTAAAAAAATCTTCGCGGTCGACGGAATGACGATAATCTAACCTCTTCCCCCTCGCATATTTCACGGATGGTCACTACCTCCGCTCGAGGCTTCTGCGATGCGGATAGGATGTACCTTAGAACTGCGTTTGGGGAGCAGGAATGATTCAAAAGACGACTCGTAAGGGGCATGATGGCAACCCCGATGGCTCTCAAATGGATTTGAATGACGTGATTATTGTTTGGGAACCGCTGGTAGAGCGCGTGGACTCGAGCGGGGGAGGGGGGGTCCACTCTCCTCATTGGGGCTACCGGTAGTTCTTCCAGTTCATGTGGGGAGGGTAACAAACTCTCGAAAGTGAGAATAGACTCCGGTCGCTGGAGAGCGATCTTCGCCACGAGTTGTGACAGAACTCGACAATCCATCATCTGGTCGTCTGAGAGTGCCGCATAGGCCTCAGATATGATGAATTCGAGGTGGTTTTTGCAAATGAGCCTATGATTGCTATCCCAATGCAGCTTTTGACCTGTGAACCGTCTCCGATGTTTAGATACGCACTGATAACGGGGGATCTGGCATACAATGTTCGCCGCAGTACCATTGGACTCCACAGCCAGTGCACTTGCGGATCTTCAACTCAGGTTCGGTCTCATCACTGCGATGGCAGTAATCACATCGACGCCCTATTTTATCGGGAAACAGGACGGAGGTAAGAACTTGCTCAGTCAAAACAACAGAGCCGATAGGAAGCTTTCGCGTCGCTATCGCTGCGTTTCTCGCGGAGGGATGGTCAACAAGTCTGAGGGTATCGGGGGTATCGATGGCGCTCATGATGAAGATGCGGGATATCTTCGGCACTTTGACTCGACGCGGTTGTGGCTGATTACGTTCCTCCCACGCGTGATCCAACCCCATTGACATTAGTCTCCGCTACCTCTGACCGCGCCACGATGGCCACGCTGAACAAGCTTGCGATCCGGGGTATCCGTTCGTTTGACGACAAACAAATCTCCGTCATCGAGTTCTTTTCCCCAGTAACCGTGATCGTCGGACACAACGGCAGCGGCAAGACCACAATTATCGAGTGTCTCAAGTATGCCACAACTGGCGACCAACCCCCGAACACTCGTGGGGGAGCGTTCGTCCACGATCCTAAAATGGCTAACGAGAAGGAGGTCAAGGCACAAGTGAAGCTGAGATTCAACACCGGGAGCGGGAAGAGAATGCTCGCGGTGAGGAACTTGAGCGTCACGGTAAAGAAAGGTGGTGGTTTGACGATGAAGACCCTGGAGAGTATCCTGGCGAATGCGAACGATAATGAGAAGAGTGGAAAGGTCTGTTGTATCGCGCGTCACTCTTGAGGTTTCTGAATGGGCTCGCGTGCAGAGGGGGGTAATTTCGACCAAATGCGCGGAGATGGACGCGGAGATCCCACATCTACTTGGAGTATCCAAAGCCGTACTCGAGAACGTGATATTCTGCCATCAGGAAGATTCGTACTGGCCGCTGGCTGAACCCTCGGCTCTCAAGAAGAAATTTGACGACATCTTCGAGGCCACCAAGTGAGAGAGTTAGTCCGCCTCCGTTCATTCACTTACTAACGGGTCGTAGATATACCAAAGCTCTGGATGCCATCAAATCCCTTCGCAAAGACCGAGTTGCTGAGCTCAAGATCGAACAAGCACGTCTCGAATCGCTATCTCGTGAGAAAGCACATTCTGATAAACTCGTTAAACGCGTTTCGGACCTCAACTCAACCATTACTGCCAAGGAGTTGGAGTATGATGAGGTCAAACGCGAGTACGATCAACTCGTCCAAGCGAATAAAAAGTTCTACGAGCAGAGTACAAAGTTCAGAGAGATGTACTTGAAGCTCGAAAGCTTGCAGGAGAAGAAGACGAGGTATGAGGAAGACTTGGCAAATGCGAAGGAGAATCTACAGGTGGTCTCAGGTTTGGTGTGCAGAATGAAAACACCCCTTCCCCAGCTGACGGTTCGTCGTTGCAGGTACCGATGAGGAAGTCATGCAACGGCTGGCCAACTTTGACAAACACATTGTTGAACGAAAGGAGAAGCGAAGGTCTGAAATGGGCAACCTCCAAGATCACGAGGACGAGTTGTCTGGCATCCGGAAATCCCACATGGAGGCCGTGAATGAACACGGTAGCCTCAAGGCGGAAGAGAAGGTGCTTTCAGTGTTTGTGTCCCCTCTTCCATTGAACTCATGACATCCAGGCACAATCGCGCCGGATCGAAGAGCGTGAAACCCTCATCCGTTCCATTGGGACGAAGCACCACCTGAAGGGCTACGATCATTCGCCCCTTGAGAGGGAGAAAGTTGTCGAGTTCATCTCCAGACTTGGTGATCTGCAACGACGTCAGAATGCTGAGACCGAACGACTGCAGGTGATACGCCAGTTACCTTTTGCGCCTGAACGGAACTGGGCTGACTCCATCACAGGCGGAAAGCCGCACCAGGATGGATGAGTACAACGTCACGGCCAGGAAGCTGAATTCGGAATTGGAAGCCTTGATACAACAGAAGTCGGCGATGAAGAATCAGATCGTGAGAATCTTGACATCCCTCCAAGCACCGCGGCACTAACTATTCACACACCGACTCGCGTTTCTGCAGGCAACCTTCCGTGCCAAAATAACTTCCGCCGAATCCTCACTCGACCATACGTCCTCCCTTACCACAGACATCCGGACCCTACAGGGCGACATCGAAGAGAAGAAACGTCGCCTCGACAAAGTTCGTCAGGATATCAAAGACGCGAACTACGATGAGAAGATCGCGGAGAAAAGCAGCAAAGCGAGGGCATTGGAGGACCAGAGGGAGGATTTGAACGGGGAGATCAGGACTTTGAGTTTGCAGGCGGACTCGAGGGCCCGTTTGGACATCAAGAGGGCAGAGATGAAGAGCAAGAAGAATGAGATGCAGAATATGTGAGTTCCTTCCCTCTACCGGTCTATCCGACTGAGCTTTTATCAGTTTGGATGTCAACAACCCCAAATTCCGCAAGCTTGTAGGTAAAGACGCGAAGGCTGAGACTATGGAGAGGGAGTTGGAACGTGTATCTGCGTGAGTGATTTTGCTGAGAGTATACTACCTAGTTCCCCTGATCTCTCGTCCGCGAAACTTTGCAGAGAGAAAGAACGGGAGCATGAAAATCTTGACGCGGCGCACACGGAAGCAAACAGGAACCTTCAACAGGTTGAAACCACGCTCACGAATATGAAGGCACAGTTGAAGCTCAAGAAAGAAGAGTTGCAAGGTCTGTTTTATTCACCCCTTCGCGCTATTGAGATTGACCCGGTAATTCCTGGACAGCCCTGGAAAAGAAGGTCAAGCAAGGAATCAAGGAAGAGCTCTACGGACCCAACAGTACCGTCGAAGCGGCATGCCAGGTGGCGAGCGACGAGGTTAATCAGCGTGGAAAGTGAGTCTTCTGCTCCCCTGTGGCCTTGCCGGTACTCACTCCGCGTCGTCGTGCAGAGATTCGGGTGCCATCCTCGGTGCCAGCCAGATCTACGAGACTCTCTTGCGGACAGGCAAGACCAAGAAAACGTGTACGGCTTGCAATCGCCATCTCAACACTCAAGAGATGGTCGTGTTCGAAAACTACGTAAGTGTGTTTAATTTACCGCCGATGGAACTCACTATTGATAACCCTTCGTTTCACTCAGCTCCAAGAGCAAATGAAACGGACATCTCCAGAGAGGATCAAACAGGAGCAGGAGGAACTCAAGGAGTGGCAAATGGAACTCGCGGATGTACAGAGGCTTTTGCCCGTCGAAGCTACCAAGAACAAACTGGTGGCACGCGAGATTCCGGAACTCGAACAGTCCATCAAGGAGAAGCAGAAGGAGCTCCCTGTACTCACCGACGTCGTTAACAACGTGCGTTGTGTCGGACGAAAGTCACGTTCGAACGCTGATGCCTCCTTGGTTATTCTCCCCAGGCACTGGCCAAACTCAATGACGTCAAGAAGGAACTGAAGGACCTGACTTTGCTGAAGCAGTATGCTGCGAATGTCTCAAAGGCCATCAAGGACATCGAGAGGGTGAGCCAGGAGGTGAAGAACCTCGAAACAGACCTCGAGGCAACCGGTTCCTCGAGGACCGCCGAGGATGTCCAGAACCAGTTAAATGACGTCTCTGCCAACCTGTACGCCGTTCCTCGTTTCCTGTGCTGCCGTATCCGGTGTACTGATTAATCCTTGCGTAGTCGATCCAACGAGCGTGAACGTCAGACGCTCCAAAATGAGAAGGAGAGGGCTCAAAATGCTCTAAGGACCCACGAGAAGGATTTGGGCGATATGCAACTTCGGGAGGTCAACCTCAAAAGTCAGATCAAGGACCGGACTATGCTGGAGAAGCAGGTCGAGGAGATGAAGGCTGAAGTTACTACCTCTTCTCAGAATTTCAAGGTATCGTCCTCCCTTTATTCGATTGCGTTTTTGCTGAGTCCTGCCTACCCTAGGATATCGATTTGAAGATCGAGGCTGCCCAGGTTCCGATTAGAAAGTTGGACGAGGATTATGAACAGACGCACACCGAGTTGACCAGGAAGATCTCTGAAGCCCAGCGCACGTCCCAGGAATTGAACATGAGCGTTGACAGGCTGGATGGTGTCAACAAGCTGATCGATAGGTGAGTAACGTGCTACATCGTCTGCACGTCACGACCCACCTATCTTGTACTTGTTTGAAGGTATATCCGCGAAAAACGGAGTCGCCAGCTCAAGGAATGCGAACAGCGCATCACTGAGCACGAATCCAAGATCAGCCAACTCGCGACGGATATTGAATCTTCCCGGGATACTATTGCGGTCATCGACAAGGAGGTCAACGAGAGTAACGCCTCCATGACGAATCTCCGGGAGAACATACGAGTACGAAAGTTGTCCAAGGAGATCGACACAACTCAAGCAGAGATCGATGCGATGGATATGGAGCAGGCTGCGAAAGCGAGAAGACAGTTTGACCAGAAGTACAACTTGGAGAAGCAGAGGGAGACGGAGATGCAGTCCAAGGTCCGTCGAATGTAACATCTGCCTTTCGCTCTTCGGAAGTTAACCGCACGCGATCCTCAGTACGCTCATATCGGTGGAGAACTGAGTTCGCTCAAGGACCAGGTGGACACGCTGGAGAATGATCTGGTGGAGTTCGAGAACATCAATAGGCGGTATAAGGACCAACTGATCAAAGTCAAGGTAGGGCGCTCATGGGTTGGTTCACGCAATCCCGGATTAATGATTTCCGTCCACAGATGTCTGACATGGCGAACAACGATCTTGAGAAATACGCCAAGGCGCTGGACAAGTATGAGACGGGTTTTTTTGTTTGAATGCCGGAGCTCACGAGATTGCTCCAGTGCGATCATGAAGTATCACTCGTTGAAGATGGAAGAGGTCAATGATACCATGAAGCACCTCTGGAACAAGACATACCAAGGCACAGGTTCGCATCCCTTCCTTACTACGGATGGGCCCCTAGATACTAATTACTTTGGTCCCAGACATCGACGGGATCCGTATTCGTTCTGATGTTGAGGGCGGAGCCAGCAAAAGGTCTTACAATTACCGAGTAAACCTCTCCACTTCTATCATTCACTACTTTAGCTGAGGGCTTGCAGGTTGTCATGGCGAAGGATCAAGTCGAGATGGATATGCGTGGGCGGTGTTCAGCGGGTCAAAAGATGTTGGCTTCTATCATCATCCGACTGGCTCTCGCGGACTCGTTTGGCCAGAATTGCGGTATCCTCGCGTTAGACGAACCTACCAATGCTCTGGACACCGAGAATATCGATGCATTAGCGTCAAGTCTCGTGGAGTGAGTCCCCCACCGTATATCTATCCTGCAGGTCTGACGGCCTTGACCAGTATTATCAACGAACGGAAGAACCACGCCAACTTCCAGCTTATCATCATCACTCACGACGAGGGCTTCTTGAGGAAGTTAGGCCAGGGAGATGTTATGGACTATTACTGGTACGCATATCTTGAATTCGCCCCCGTCTGTGGTGCTGATTTGGATTGCACATTCCACAGGAGAGTGACTCGAGATTCACGGCAAAAATCCATCATCGAGAGGCAAAGATTTGGCTGAGGTTGCTTTCCATCAATACCCTCCAGTCCCATCCCCCGCATACAGTGTTCCATACTCAGCGTATATTCTATCCCTGAAACTCACGCAGTGCTCATCGCACGGACCATGAGGTGTACAAATTGTTAAATCGCGGCGTGCGTTGAGTAATTTCACCGAGTTCTCGCGATAATCATCATATGATCGACAAAGGAACGCGAGGGCACGGGATGGAAAACCTGTTCTGACACAACGACAAGGTATCGCAGAATGTGCCATTTTTTAAGCTTTTCTAAGCGGCAACGGGCCCGGCGGCGGCCGCCTGTTCAGCCTTCTCGGCGGGGAGCCTCTTCGCGTTTTCATGAACACGGAGCTTGCCAGACTCGGCCTTGGGAACGCTGTCGATGAACTCGATACCGCCGGAGAGGGCTTTGTAGGGGACCTAGCGGTTGGCGACGTGCATGGCGATGACGTCTCCCAGCTGGCCTCCTCGTCGGGGTATTTGGCGATAAGAGCGGCGATCTTTTCCTCGGAGACGATGAAGGCGAAGGTCAACTCTCCGTGAAATTCGTGGGGAACGCAGACCTCGGAAACGAACGGATTCTCGGTCAAGTTGGCTTTCATCTCGGCAGGAGCGACCTAGAAACGTGGGCCTTGAACATTTCCTTGAGACGATGGATGATGAAGACCTTCATGTTCTCGTTGATCATGACTTCGTCACCGGTGCGAACCCAGCTGTCGACAAAGGATTCCTCAGCCACTTCCTCGATGTTGCCATAGCCAGATGCCATCGAGTGGGTCTCGACGATCAAGTCTCCAGGTTCGTTGAAGCCGGCGTAGGTACCGTCGGCACTCTGGACACGGGCAATACTACCGAGCAAGAGAGCACGGCACGGCGTCCTCCTCGCCACTGGTTCCAGTATCTGTCCATGCACTAACACTATCTTTGAGGGCCGTATCCCCCCAGTCCGTCTGCTCTGGACCTACCCCAACGCTCGTGAGGCTTTCGGTAACGAGTTTGTCGATCAGATTCTGCGCTATGCTCCCGACGCAGTCCTTTACGGTAAGGAATAATACCTCAAAATTTGTTCGAGTACTAACAAGTCTCGTACAGTAGATACTCGTAAGCACGGAAAGCCCGACATGGTCAAGCTTATTTTGAAGATGGTCAAGGAATTTGATGCAGAGGCTGTTGGAGTCATCTCTAACGGAATTTGACTGAGAAACTGGTCTACGGTGTCATCTTCGACTCGTAAATCACCGATCTCCCACGAAATCCTCATTTTCTTTCTTCTACACGATTCTGATCTAATGCACCCACAGAGACACGCAGTCTTTCAGGATCTCTCCACTTTAAAACCCTTGAAACGTTCTTCCTGATTACCAGGCTGGTGTGTAATTTAGGATGCTGGCGTGGTTTCGGCTCAACCGTGGCAGGCCAGGAGAGTGAATAGTCAATTACCTAATAACATCAATTTTCTCCGGAGAACCCCGACCCCCTTTGGCAACTAAGACGACCTTACTTGCAGTTCCCCAAAAGAACGACCTCACTGCAACGCGTCCTTCGAATTTGAGCGGCCAAAACGTATCACGAACCTTGGAAATGTCCTCACCGAATGGCAGAATGGCGGTGGATCGTCTAGACGCGGAGCTTTCTCCCAGCCGGAAATCGTACGTCTCGTGTCGCTACAGCGTTTGTCACAATGTTCTGATAGCCAACAAACGGTACACGCTAGGTCTCGAACTCACTCGGTTGACACCACCCGTACTCGGCGGTCACAAAGGTCCGTTTCCCGAGAGCGACGGGACGGAAGCCGTCGGGATCGAGACAGAGAACACTACAGTAGTCGCAGCCACGGGCATCGCCGCAGTCGAAGCAGGGACCGTTATCGTGACCGAGACAGAGACAGGGAACACCGCAGCCACGACTACGAACGCAGACGCCGTCGCGACGATAGAGACAAAGACAGTCGTCGTGGAGACCGTGACCGCGAGAGAGACGAAAGGGACCACCGGGAACGGCGAAGGAAGAGGGAAGACGATGTAGAAAACTCCCCTGACGCGAAGAGAAAAAAAGGTGATGATGGACCCGATGCACCGCCCCGTTCTCGTTCTCGAGACACGGAAAGAAGGTACTCAAGACATGGAGAGGAACGCCACCGCTCTCGCAAGGACCCGCGTGAACCTTCGGAACGACCTCCGCCGAGCCCCCCACGGTGAGTTCTCCATCGGTGCCTCACAGATCACAACTGACCGAGTACTTCCCAGCCCCCCTTCGCCAGGATTTGAACAACCTCAAGATGATTACAATCCTGAGGAACCAAAAGACGATGATTCCGAAACGCGCTCAGTATTTGTTTCTCAACTAGCTGCACGGCTTACCGCTCGAGATCTTGGCTACTTCTTCGAAGAGAAGCTAGGCGAAGGCACTGTACTTGACTCTAGGATTGTCACAGACCGCATATCCCGCCGTTCCAAAGGGTACGACTTGCTGCTACACAAACTGGGAACCTCACTCACAGCAGTTATAGGATTGGTTACGTGGAGTTCCGAACAATAGACCACGTTGAGAAAGCACTTAACTTAAACGGAACCATCGTGATGGGACTTCCAATCTCAGTTCAGTACACAGAGGCAGAGCGGAACAGGACGCACGCAGGGGATGGGTGAGTAACTAATGCCACTGACCCAGCCCTCCCTCGTTTTTCGCTGATCAATGAATCACAGAAACCTGAATCTTCCACCAGGCGTGTCCCATCGTGGCGGAATGCAGTAAGATCTTCGCCCTCCTTGTTCGGCACCCCACTAACTCATGGCCCAGGCTTTACGTGGGCTCCTTACATTTCAATTTGACCGAGTCGGACATCAGACAAGTGTTCGAACCCTTTGGAGAACTTGAATTTGTAGATTTGCACCGCGACCCCGTGACAGGTAGGAGCAAGGGATATGCCTTTGTTCAGTGGGTTGCCCTTGCATTCTCTCACGATCTGCTGTCCCCTGATCGGTGTTTCGTATTAGGTATAAACGCGCAGACGACGCGAAGATGGCATTAGAACAAATGGAGGGTTTTGAACTTGCTGGGAGGACGGTAAGACCCCCGGCCCCGTTACACAAACAATTTGTGACTTATACGCTGGTCAGCTTCGTGTGAACACTGTTCATGAAAAAGGATCTGGTAGATATGCACAACAGGATTCACTTGAGGACACTGGAGGTGCGTGTGTTATCTTCGTGGCCTACCGCTTGTGCTTATTGGTCTACCTCCAGGCGGTAATCTCAATGCAGCATCTCGTCAAGCGCTAATGCACAAGCTCGCTAGGACCGAGAATTCTTCACTCAAGGAGGAGGCTATGTGAGTCAACATACGATCACATGCTTATTGTCTCTGACATAGTCGGTGTTTCAGCGTGCGGCCTCACATCCCACAGACGATGACATCCAGATCCGTGGCTCTGAAGAACATGTTTGACCCGGAAAAGTAATGTGCTCCTGTGTCAGTGTGACTCATTCCTAAACGACTTACCAGGGAAACCGAACGTGACTGGGACAAAGACCTTGCCGAAGAGGTCAAAGGCGAATGTGAAGAAAAGTACGGAAGGGTCGAAGCAATTAAGGTCGACAAGGATTCGCCGCAGGTTTGTTGGATTTTCCTTTGGTGTAGAGTACTCTTATTTAACGACGGAGTCTAGGGGGAAATATTCGTCAAGTTCGACAACGTCGACTCTGCGAAGAATGCCATACAGGGCTTAAACGGACGTTGGTTTGGTGGACAACAGGTTTCCGCCACCTTCATATCTGATGCTCTGATGCAAGCTTATCAGTGATCTTGTGCTGAGCTGTTTTGCTAGGTTTTCTCCGCTTTTATGTATTCCAGGTTTTTGCAATAACGTCTCAGGATTCGCCTGCACGATACTCCTCTCGTATCTTCTCTCTTTGCATTTGGTCCCGTCATAACTTGAACCAGTGTGCTGTCCAGATATTCCAGATACTCCTTCGCATGCTGCGTGGCAGCCACTAATAGGCACAGATACTCACCCTCACTCCCCGTAAGCCCAGAGTGTGCGTTAAGAGGTTCTGGCCCGCGGACCAGGTATCAACCCATCGGGATGGAGGGCACAGGTCATGATGGTTGCAACCGCCCATTGAATAATGCTCGACTTTTTCAAGCATGGGGGGCACTTCTGTGCGCGAAGGTCATAATCTGCCTCCAGATCCCGATGTTGAGTTGACTCTTGATAGGTTCAACTAGCCCACACTTCCGTGTACCCGAATTTCCCCTGTCGGCCGGCTTTTGGAGGAGCGTAAACTGTGGACCGTGGTTCGATTTGGCGGTCGCGTGGATCTTCGGCCCCTGACTCAACTGCACAGGTCCAGATATTTTATCGTTACATTGCCTTCAACACTGCTAGAAGCACGCCAAGAAAGTGGCTATCCTATAAGAATTGCCTAGGACAAGGGAAGGAATTACGAAAGATGGTTCGACTGCTAGCCAGGACCCTTGCATAACCCTTCGTGGCAGGTTGATCCCGCCTATCTGGTCAACTAGTAATCTGGGGTTTCCATACATTAGCCCGAGGGCGTCTACTTGTCTTGGCCACCGACCCCATTTCAAAGAACTTGTGTCCGAGACGGATATCGTAAGAGGGTGCGGGTGATGTGAACGACTTCCTGCTGAAAAAACGTATCACAAAGTGGATAAACAGGCGGCCCGCGTGATCGATATTGGTATTTTTCCGACCCAGCACGTTTTTGGGGACTGTATGATGGGTGACCTCGTACATGAATTCGTGATCAAAAACCCTTCAGCGCGTATGTTTGACACCCGCATGCTGTTGACAGCGTTGGCACCGGGGCCTGTTCGCAACAATAAATTGGCAATTCCAAATTAAGAGAAATAGGTCCAACTTTTCGCGGATGGTTGGCAGACAGGCTGGGCACCGACAAGCGCTTCATGAAAAAGGGCGCACTCAATCTAAGATTTTTGGACCCGAACGTCCACGTTTACACATGAGGGTACCCTTACTGATGCTAAGATATTCCCGGAAACAACGCTAGAAGAATCCCGTCCTCTAGGCCCATATGGACACGTGTATCTGTACAAGGTACAATCATCGTTGCCCAGCTCGCTCTTCATCTGGATGCCCCATAGTGACCTCTGGAGCAGCGTTGGCGGTTGATCTACTGCGTAGACAAGGCGTTCTGTCGAGGGGGGAAGGGGCGCGTAGTTTAATAAACCTCATGAACCACAGGCGGGACTCACGCACGGCGTGCGAGGGTTAATCACGGAGCCACCGGTCCTTGCGACGTAACAGAGGCACGAGTGGCGATTGTGATCACTGTCACAACTGCATTGTCTGTTGGACTCTGGCGCCAGGTTTCCTTTCACAGCGCTAGCGTTCATTCTTTGTGGTGACTTTCCCGTGAGCATTTCGAATGTTGCAAATCGCAGCGCTTCGGGTTGTAATGTCCGTCCTCTCCCTGGGGGGTGCATCATGTGGTTGGCGCCCCGGTAGTAGGGTAACGGTGCATGAATAGAATAACGCAACAGTGGAAGAACCACAGTTCCATAATATCCGGGATTCTGGAAGGCCCGGTATCAAAGATAAGGCGATTTCAAGCTCTGCCATACGTAGTGAGACAGCCGAAATGATTGCTTAGTCTGGGTTGTAGGGTCATTTGGGACTTTTCCTATAGAAAAACTCCGATGGAAGCTGGAAACACTCACATGTACGTTCTGAATAAAGAGGTAACGAACAGGCACTCATATTCAGCCGGACGGGCATTATTGTCTGTTCTCTCAAGCACTGACGACATTCGATGGCGCGTGGACAGCATCAGTATGCGTTCGTAACCTGCAAGTGGACGAGGCGTACACTGAGGATCCCCCAGCCGGGTTTTCTGACCCAGTCAGAATTGTAATGCTCGGCGTCGCCCGCCTGGGGAGCGGTTTCTTCGGACGAGCAGCGACTTCAACACCATCCTCAGAGGATGAGGATGACCCCGAGGAGCTGTAATCACTATCTTCGCCATCAACTTCGCTCACCGACGAGGACGAGGACGAAGACGAAGCAGATGACCCCTCCTGCGAGTGGGTCCCCCGCCTTCTATACTCGAAAACGCCTAGTCCGAGGTTCTGCGAGAAATAAGTTAGGGGGGGGGTACAGCAACTAGAATCCATACCATTTCGATGTAATGCGAGCCGCCGTCACTGATATTCTCGATATTCAACTCTTGTTGGTCTCTGCTGGAGAGGGAGGCGTTCGATTGGGCCAATTGCGGTAAGAATTGCCGCACCCTGTCGAGGACTGAGGGCTCTGTCATTTGTGGATCTCCGGTGCGTTTGAACGTGAGGGCGTACGCTCAATAGGGGGTTCCGCTGGGGCAGGTGTCGGGCCTCCATTTATTTGGTTGATTGGTAGTGTCGCAGAAGATCCAACTGCGTTGTCCCCAGCCTGATCGACTCTCATGAGGAGTTTACCTGCGAAGTGTAAGGGTCACCAATTCCGAGTGTCGCAGAACTAATCAACACCTAGCCGTTTTTGCCTTTCATCTTCATCCTCGACCTCCAGTCGTTCACGAGTATCCATGTCAATGGGGTGTGGGTAGGGGTAAGGGTTTTCGCATGGGGCGCGGTCACATGATCGGGATCTTCCAGCATCCCACGTGGTGGCGATCGCCATAAGTACGCGGTCGCGCCGAGAGTTGGGTTGCACCTCCGCACTCGCTTCAGGCTGTGCCTCTACGTCCTACACTCCGGCACGCGACTATGGAGGCCTCCAACCACTTACCCTCGCCACCGAGTACCTCCCATCGCGAGGAAAAGGAAAATCGCCGTATCTTTGCTCAAATGCCTCGCGTGTCATGGTCTGAGGAGAACCAGATTCATCCTCTGTTCCCCTCCTCATCTCTCACCAACCTCCGGCCGAGCGCGTCATATGGGCTACCTGTCAAGTCTATCTTGAGGAGGTCATCGAGTTTTCCCTTGACCGACCTGCACCAGGAAGCCGAACGCGAGGCCACCCCAGAACCTGCCACGCCTTTGTTCAACTCCGAGTACCTCTTGGGTCCTGTCTCCCGGATTATCATGATGGACGCGTGCTTGAAGGACTTGATCCAGGCGTATAATATCCTCGCCGCCAGGATTCGGACCACCGTCTTGGGGGAAGCTGAGATCGATTCCACCCTACCATTCTTCGACCCTTTGCGCTCCAATCAAGACCTCTTCACCGACGCGGTGGTTCGCGACCTCGGAAGGGCGATGGTTGATCCGTTTCTTTCCAAGAAGCACCGACCTGAGGTTTCACTGCCGTCTCCACGCCCAAGTCCCAGCAGGAAGCGCCACGGTATGACCGAGGATGAAGTACGATATGCCCGGGACCTGGCCACCACCACCCACTCCGTGATCAAGCTTCTAGCGCTACTTTTTGCGTCCCCACAGCTATGTCAACTCTTCTCTGGTGCGTAATATCTTCTTCGAGTTACATTCAGACATTTAACTTTTGTAGACGATAATCTTAATTCCATGTCAACTGCATTACTTGCCATTCCAATGGCCGAGAATCTGCCAACACCCAACGCCCGCAAGACTTGCGCCCTCACTATATGGTTCTTGCAAGTCCAACGGCTCCCGGGTTCTGTCCTTGCCCCAGCAAAGGACAGAATCGCATACTCCTTGCGACGTGGGATTGAGGGGGAACTTGGGAAAGAGGGGAAGAAGGGTTCAGTGAGTGACGGGTTAAAGGTTTGTTGCTCTGCTGTCAATTGAGCTGGAGGGTGACCGAGATCCTCTATAGGCTGTCCATGATCTCAGCCTCTATCAGCCGGATATATTTGTCCCCGCCTTTGTGGACTTGCTCCCCTCGGTGCTCTGTAACCTGCTTGCGGCTACATTGCCTCTGCGTATCCAAGCATGTCACGCGTTGGGTGGATTTGTCAATGGCCTGCTATCTCTCCCACGCTCCTCCATACATACAAGGGTGTCCGAAACAGTCGCTGCGTTCCTTTTAGCGCCCTCCACTCCGAAAAAGTCTGGCTCGGAATCGGACATTACTCGGACCTTGCGCACACTACTCGGTATCCAAGAACCAACTCACCCAGCAAATGGGCCCGTGTGGGCGCTCGTGGTCATGGGGTGTTTTGCAGTACTTCTTGGACCTCGCGCATATACTGATCAACAGATCTATCGCATAATCCATGCCCAATGTTACCAGATCATGCGTCATAAAAGGAGCACGATCCGTGCCATGGGCTGTCTATTGTGGCGTTGCCTTGCGTGGGTGTATGTGCAGCCCCCTCTGCTATCCGACCCCACGGAGACGGACGAGGATGAGGAGGAAGAGGTGGAAACTCTTTGCCACCCCGACGATGGATGGCCTGCGAAATGCCGGACTGAGTGGTGGTCACTCGTGCAGGCCGTGTTGGAGATGAGGACCGGGGTTTCGACCATGGTCTGCCTTCTTTCCGCTCCTCACGATGGCTCAGGAGAGTTAGTCCACTCGGTCCTCCGCATCCTCGGGAATATGGTTCGAAAGGGCGGAATGGTCTGTGGTGAGGCGGTCCAGGTCGTACAGAGGCTTGTGTCGACAGATCTTCCTGCCGCACAGTGGGAAGATAACGACCCAACAGCAACCTTGCCGACCGCCTTTTTGGATGCATACCCGGGGCCACTCAGTGCAGATTTCCAGAATCTCCCGGCCGCTGTGAAGCCGATATTAGAGGATTGCGTTACCGTAGATAGCGTGCGGCCGCTGTCCTCTGTTGAACTCGCGCACGATGCCGTGTTCAAGGGACTGGTTGCACTGTGGAGGGATGGTTTAAGAGCCGTCATCATCGAAGGAGATATGGATCCGCCGGTATGCTTTATCCATATCCCTATCGAGTGCCCACTGATTTTGCTCTAGTCGGAAGTGTTACATATATGGGACTGCCTCCTGAGAATCCGCTTTGGACAAGTTGAAGGTAAAGTTTGGTTGCGTTTGGGTTACTGTGCGCTCAGCGTTGCATGATAGAACTCGAAGCGGACACGAACGCATTCATCCACCAACTCTCGGGTCTCCTGCTGGACATCTTCGTCGACAAGGAGATCGCTCCGAGTCCCCATCAAGAGACTGATAGACTTCCCTCGCCTTCCTCTTCGCCGATTACACCACGACAATCTGCCGCAAATCCGCGTTCCAATGCCGCACTCAGAATATTTTTGATGAGGCACCTCTGGCGCATCACTCGTGATGTGCTTCCACTCGAACTGCTCCAGGGTATCTGCGTTCCAATGCTGAGCCACCTCAAGGAACATCACACCACCCTTGTCCCCGGTCTCTCTGGATGTCCACCGGGTGATGATGATGCTCTCGAGCAATGGGGCAGGTTTTCTGCTGAGTTGTTGGTGGGGTGCCAGGTCGGCTCTGTCGTCACGTTTATGGGAGCTACCAAGATCTTCAAGTACGACCTGAAGAAAGTGAAGAGATGGGTATCTCACATGAGGGGTGTTGCGTGGAGACACTACGCAGAGAAATGGATGGACATGCCCGAAGATTGGGACGAAGCCGTTTCTGTCCTTCTGCTTCCTATCACGTAAGGTCTCTCTGCACCTGCACATCGGCACTTGTTGACACCACAAAAAATAGTGCCGGAAACGAACCATGGGCTTTCTCTGGAGAGGACATTAGGGTTTGGGAACAACTGTTCACGTACACGTTGGACAAAGCATTGGACAACGGAGCTGAACCCGGTTCTATTCTCGAGGAAATTGCCGCCGCCGTTCATGATCACCACACACCCACATGGGCCTCAGCTACGAGGGTCGCTGATCTCATCGTCTCCAAGCTCGGCATTGCGAACCTGAAAGAAACCTCCGCCCTCAAGCTAGCGAATCAGGCCTTGATCTCGGCTTATTCCGCCCCACGAGACACAGTCATCACGACCTGGCTGATCAGATCCGTTACACGTATTGTGGAAGATAGCCCAATCTCGCTTGCCCTGTACGCTCTAGACCAGATCCAAGAGGGGTTAAGCTTGTGGTTCGCGGATGAGAACTCGGTGTTCAGTGTGGAAGAGTATGAATTCGATGTGCGTTACGAATTCGGTGTATTTTTTCATCAAGTTTACATTCACTCTTGTTAGGTTTTGATGTCCTACCAAACAATCCTGCTCGTTATCCAGGGGCTTCCTCGACAATGGGAAACCGTTGATCGGTTCTCCACAATCATTGGGGCTCCATTCCGAGGCGAGGCACGTTGCCCAGGCGTGATTGTCGAGGCCTTCAACGAGTTTTGGGTATCTGCATATGCTGACGTCAAGGAGCCTGAGGTTGGATGGTCGGCTCCGATCAAGGCGGCGTTACGAGCTTCACGGCAAGGAGACGAGACATCTTCAACCAACAAGGACCACGAGACCTTCAAGCCTACCGAAAATGGTTCCCGCGATGGTCAGGGTTCCAAACAAGAAACAATTGGTAAATTTTCCAGAGAAATTCTCTCGACGAGCGATATTGAATTGGATAAAGCACCCGGCATCACCACCGTTGACCACCCTATTCAGTCACACCCTCGGGGCGCAACTTCCGTCTGCAAGTCCCCTTCTACCCCGCATAAGGAACGTCGCACCCACGTTTCGACTCCACCTCGCCGCAATAGAGCGTCTTCATCACCCAAGACCCTGCTCAAATTGCGTCCGGAGCCACGTTCACCGTTAACGGATCTGCGGAAGAGGAACGTTCCCTCGGCCTCGTTTTATACGTCCCCCACGTCCAAGGCTTCAGACAAGGAGAATGTGGGTCCAAAACCACTTCCGGATATGTTCGCATCTGTACTGGGAAAACGGAAAATGGAGCCGACGATCGAGGATTCGGCCAGTTACGTGAAGCGCAGAATCAGTTCATTAAGGTCACTCAAGACGGCTCGCACCCCCACGGTGACTGGAGATAGCACGGCCATCGTGAGCGAGGGACCCATGGAGGCGGCAGGCGACGGTGTTGTTAACACGCCATCAAAGAAGAGGAAAAATGAGGTTTTCGCTGGGGTGGTTGTGCCGACGGTAAAAGAAGTGATGTTACGAAGAAGACACAGTGCGCCACTGAAGGTGTCGGATTCTCGGCTATCCGGCCATTCGGCATTCACTAGTGCCACCGCTCTCAGGAAGCCTCGTTCAACCTCTCGGATGGACGTGTCTGATCACGGGGCCAAGGACCTGGAAGTTTCTCCCAGGAAGAAGATGCGGACAGTCCGATCCGGTGAACCAATAACTCCTATGGTGGAGTTCCCAGTGGCTGGAAGCGGTAAGAATACTCGCTTGCGCCTACGCAATGAATTTTGAACTGATCGTGTCAATTATTGGCGAATAGATGATTCAATAATGGCTGTGGATCCCTCTGTGACTGCAATTCAGTTATCCTCGGATGATCCGATAAAACTGGGCAGGTATACCCCTCGAGTTTTGGTGTCACCTGTGCTAAACGTGCGGCGATTGAATGAGAAGCGGTGGGACGAGGCGGATGTCGGCAGTGACGATTCAGTCGAACCGAACAGTCCGACAAGGGACGTGATTGAAAGGAGAAAAAAGATGGGCTGGCCTAGCGCGCAACGGGCGGCAGACGAGGGGCGAGGCGTTTTAGTTTTGTGATTTAGTATAAGTTTATGTGTAATACAGACATTGGATTTTTTGCCGGGTGGACTTACCCATCACATACTGGATCGTGTCGTTCCTTGCTGTTACTTTGGTGACCACACTCCTGTACCGATGATGTGTCCGCCCCAACCCTTTCGCCTTGAATTCTGTTACGAGAGAAATGGGTCCCGACTTGAACCCAGGGTTAGGTTCCCGTGGCGTAGATAACGTTTTCGTAATGTAAACGGAACGTAAACAGACTGAGATCCCACTGCCTGAATGTCTCCCTCTCTCTCCCACTTCAACATATGTGCAATCGAGATCGCCCATTCCAGCCCCGTCACACTGAGGGTAAACCGCTAGGCGGCGCTACCGTGCGTTTCATCTTAGTTGACCAGCTTTTCATCCCTCTGGTGAATTTGTCCGTAATGTTTTTCCCCACTGGGTTATGATGATGAGCTACCCCTGTTCGCTTAAATACCCACCTGGACTGCTTCCTCTTCATCCCGCCGAGACGTCCACAGGCTTCTCTTCCACCTCCCCCGCTTATCCTCCCCCATGTCCTCCTCTCAGCTGCTCAGTACCCCCTCCACCCACCGCTGGTCCTTATCCGGCCTCGCTGACGTTGTTATCAATAATGTCAAAGAATTCGGTTTTCGATCCTCTTGGTCTCCTCTTACCAAGCTCGCGGAGTCCGCCGCAGTGTTGTACGTCGTCTTTTTCTTTTCTCTCTTTTTGTCTCGCGATCGGCCCCTGCCGCATCTTTAACGCGGCTTGATCCGTCATGTCACCATAACTCGCAGAATGCTGATCGTTCCCGTTCCACTCCCTGGTGTTGCAGCATGATGTCCCGAATCACAAAGGGTCGCCTGAGGATCGTAACGGACTCTCACGTTTACATTTTTCCTCCGCCTGGGTCTCCTGCAGATAAACGAAACCCGCTTCCTGGGTTGACTGCTGAGTTCAGAGTTCTTAATCCTACGTTCTGGATACGCCTCTGCACGATGAGCGATCTCGGGTTCGCTGAGGCGTACATGTACGGCGATGCTGAGTGTAATGACCTGCCTGCTGTATTTAAAGTAAGTCACGAAGTACCCGTCTTCCGTTTTCTGGATTCCGACGGTTCTCCAGCTCTTCATGTATAATAAGGATTCCATCGGCGGACTCACCTCCACCGCCTCATATCTCCTCAGCATCCCTTCCCGTCTCACCACCTCTTATCGGTTCCTTAATACACTCACCAATTCAAGGAGTAATATCAGCGCCCATTACGATATTAGCAACACGATGTTCCAAGGTTGGTGCCACGCGTACCCTACCCGGTTTTCTTCGTAACTAACCTGCCACGTTCCGCTATCGCACGTGCTAGGATTCCTGTCTGATGACCTGACTTACTCATGCGCAATTTTTTCCGAACTGGACGCCGACCTCAAGGCCCCAGATATGAAGCTCGAAAATGATTTCTGGTCAACCGCTGGAAAAACTTATGATCCCATCCCTCAATTCGACTACCCCAACGCTTCTGTCCCCTCTTCTCCATCCTCCTCGCCCCCCGAGTACATCTTCGATGACCTATACACGGCCCAGATGCGTAAAGTCCGGCATATCATCTCCAAGGCACAGATCAAACCTGGCCATCGCGTTTTGGAAATCGGTTCTGGGTGGGGTACTATGGCGGTCACCATCGTCCGAACCATCCCCGGTACCCAGGTCGACTCTCTTACACTTTCCGTCGCCCAGCGAGATCTCGCCATGGAGCGGATAAGGAAGGAAGGCCTCGAAGACAGGATTCGCATTCACCTTATGGACTACAGGTCGATGCCTGGGTCTTGGAAGGGTTCCTTCGATCGCCTCGTCAGCGTCGAGATGATGGAAGCCGTCGGCAGAGAGTACATGGGCACCTTCTGGGAGCAGATGAACTGGGCGATGAAGCCCAAGGGCGCCGTTGGGGTCGTCCAGTGCATCACTCTACCTGAAGCTCGTATGTTTCCTCCTCTTTTCCCCCGTAAAATGATATTTTGCCTCTTACCGACCATGTGGCTGTCAGGTTTCGATGCGTACTGCAACAATATCGACTTTATTCAGAAATGGGTCCGTGTTTAGTCGTGTTTCCGGCGCACTATTACGTTTACTAACCACTTCCATTTCTTGGTCCTCTCCCCATAAACTTGGTCTGTTCGCGTTAGAGTGAGTTCCTGCAACCCTCTTTCTTCACTGTGCTAACACGAAAATGGCAGTTTTCCCCGGCTGCTTCATTCCGTCGCTTAGCTTTATTGTCAGTTCGATGAACGTCGGTGCCGGCTCTCAGCTCACCGTTGACTCGATTTCCAACATCGGCCCTCACTACGCTCGCACCCTTCGGGAATGGAAGAACAGCTTCACAGAAAAGTTCGAGTCCGTTATCGTGCCTGCTCTGAAGGAAGAGTATCCCGATGTCATGACTGGGGAAAATGGCAGTTACGAGATCGAAGTTTTCAAGCGTAAATGGATCTGTGAGTAACGCCCGGTCCGTCCCCACGAGTACATCGGAGCTGATTCATTCTCGTAGACTACTAGTGCGCGCCACCGACTTGATGTATTCTGGCCACGGAGCTGACCCATCTGCGTTCTTTCTTTGACAGTTGTTATTGTGAAGCCGGGTTTTCTCTCCGATCCTTAGGAGGTTCGTACACTGCCCACTCTTTCTCTCTGGCTGTAGCTGAACCGGTCTTGTCGTAAACAGATCATATCATCACCTTTACCCGTGATGGATCCGAAGACTACGGCTGCAACGTGTATGAGTGAATTCAAGTTTTTTTCCGGGCTTTCGCCTTCGCCTACCATCATACCACAAGCACTGCTTGCTTTACGATACCTCCCCAAACACGACAAAGACGAATCGTTTCATCACCTCCAACCTTCTCTTTTTTTCCATCATCACCTCGACCGTCCCTCACATTCATGCCTCATTCTCTTCGGTTCACTCGCAGTGCCCGTACCTTTCAAACTTTGTTGTACTTCCGCAGTGTCTCATCCTTCCATGTTGTCTGTATCCCCTTGTACCAATTCCCGTTGATCGCAATAACAGCCACCATCACCATCTAGTCTGTCTACTGTTTTCTGATCACAGCTCCCACGCTATCCTTCCACCTCATCATCATCTAGGCTTCTACTCAACCTCTCGCGCAGCATGCCCTCCAGATCCCGAATCATCGCAGACGCGTGTACAAGATCAGATAATGGCAACTGGGAAGCGTCGTTCCTGACAGCCGCTAGTGCGTCCTCTAGCATCAACACAGTCGATGATGAGTGGTGGGTCCGAAGCGCCCGGTCACTCGTACTACCAGTGGTGGCGTTGCCAGCACCGGCACCGCCGCCGCTTGTAGTTGAATACAAATTTGCCGGAGGGTTTGAGGGGCTTGGAGGTTTTGGACCGATCTGGGCTGGTCGCGATAATGGATTATTAGGGTCTGGATCCAGGGAATAGCAAGTGACCAAGGGCGGGGAGTTGTTGCGATGTCGGGATTGCGAACATGTAAAAAGGTCTGCGTCAGCGGGGCAGTTCGGGGTAGCCGATCAAAGGGTGGAATGGAACAGGAAACTGGAAGGAGGAAGGAAGAAAGAAAGGAAGAAAAAACAAACCCAAACAAAAATAGAAAATGACGTAGAAATGGGTGAGAAGGGACACACACAGAGACGCCCAAGAAAGGTTTCCGAGTTCAAAGTTCAACAGGAAGTGGTGGTCCGTGACTCACAACGAGTAGTTCGGTGCGAATCCGCGGAAACGGCGCCGGTCAAAGCATCCTCATCACCCCCATAAGTCTTAGCGCCGTGACCAAGCCCAATGGATTTGCCATCCTCCACCCCCAACCCCAAACCCAGCCCAGAGCCTGAGCTTGGACCGTCGTCATCTTCGTTTGCCGGGACAGAGCGAGGAACCCGATCATCGAGCACCAGATCAGCGACGCCACGATCGAGCGACTGCTGTCGACGGCCACCCGTTTTCGGCGTTTCTGGGGCGTAAACAGAGCAAGCGGGTGACCCAGATCAAAAGACAGGGTGTATAACATCAGCACCGAACCAAATGGAATGGGAGTGAGAGAAAGACGTAAACACCGCGGGTTGTACGTGGGGTTACAGCATAGCCCGAGCCATATGGGGTGAGGTTTGCTTACCGGTTTCTAAACCAGAATCACCGGCACCGCCATAACCACCACCGCCACGCCCACCGGCGTCTTCATTTCGGTCATTCTTGCTCTCTGCGCACCTTAGGTCGAAACCTTCACACTTACCATCACGTGGGCCAACTACACCGGTGTGGGTGCGGATACCGTCCCGGGATTCCCCATAAACCGGGATTCCACCATCTTGTGCAGATAACGCCAGAGCCTAGCTTGTTTTCAGCCCAGGACAAAAAAGGAGCGGAGAGTTCCAAACAAACCTCGCTCGGGTTCACCTCCGAACCCGCCACCCCCACCATGGGTATCAACCTCGAACGTCGCGCGCTTCCTCTACTCCTCCCAACCTCCCCGCTGGTGGTAGTGGTGATCTTCGTCTTGTGTGGTTTGTCGTCGCAATTTTGGTTTCTCCGCGATGGAAGCCCTTCGACAAATTGATGCCTTTCAGCGTTGTCCACATGCTGAGAAGCGACCCTGAGCTTGGACCCTATAGATAACGTTCCTGCCTCGTGTAGCGCGCCGGGGCGCGGGTGGAACAGTTTTCGTCGCTTTATCGATCGCCTCGCTTCGCGATCTAAGATGATCAGAAAAACGAGCGTATGTGAGTTTGAGTCGTAAGGCACAATACACAACAACAGGATACACAATACCCGAATGCGTTCATTCGGGAGATTCCGCAGGGAAAAAACAACCCGAGATGGTATGCGTCGGGTAGAGCGGACGCTATTGCATCCCTCGTGTGTGTAGTCACGAGTGACGCCAAGACCAAGACCAAAAATACACGGAAACGTTTTCCTCACCGGCTGCACGTGTGTTCCGGGAAGTAGGCGACGAGGGAGGGGTCGGGGTTGAAGAAGGTCCCGCAGACGACTCCCGGTAGACTATCTGATTGCGTGGCTTCCCGCGTCTGATCCGTGTCGGAGGTGTGGGTGTGGTGGGACTGCTACTCCCGAGGGCCTCTGTTATTCTTTGTTTGAACATCGGGGAAATCTCCCCTTGGAAGAAGGGCGAGGGAGGTCCGGTCCTGGTAGTAGATGGCTGATGCGGAATATGATAAGTTCTTACATCATGTTGAGCGAGAGCCAAAAAGAATACCCACCGTAGTCGTTGGAGAAGATCCAAATGTGATTCCCGTCGGTGGGTCCCCACCGAAAACCTCGTGGAAAGCCTTAAGACACCCTCTGATCTCCGAAGGGTATTTCTGAGCATCCCCGGCGGAGAAAGAGATATTCGACCCCTTATACGTGTCGTCCCAGAACCGCTTGAACGCCATTGGCCCACGAGCAGGCGGAGGTATGCGTACGAAAGCAGAGGCTAAGAACGGAGCGAGGAGATGGAGAGTTGGAAGATCTGGAGGTGACTTGCGAAGAACGTCCAGGACGGTTTCGTAACAGGACATGACCTTGGCAAGATAGTCAGTACAGCAACCTGGGGCTAAGTCTGCGCGGTATCTTACAATTTCATTATACTCCGCATCTGACAATGCTTCGTTCACATCCTTGATCCAAGCACACAACGCGTCGCTCATTGAAACGACCACGGACGGGCAACAAGCCGTGGGC
>Ga0307515_10003673_pt1 | contig 32226 bp, 23 predicted proteins | sample 17_EM_MG_FD_194513 | JGI IMG/M metagenome (GOLD analysis project Ga0307515, IMG submission 194513) | Populus trichocarpa ectomycorrhiza microbial communities from riparian zone in the Pacific Northwest, United States - 17_EM | ecosystem: Host-associated > Plants > Roots > Unclassified | place... | reverse complement strand
CTGGCCGACCGGACCCGCCCGGTGACCACCATCGGGCGGGTCCCGGCGTGGATCTGGCACGACGAGGGGCAGATCCGGTTGCGGGCGACCTTCGCCAAGAAGCGCTACTACGGCCGCTGGATCGACCAGTATGTACGCATGAATGCCGATACCAGCGGGAGCAAGTTCGCCCGGACCGCCCTGCTGCGCCAGCCCGCCCGGCTGCTGCGGCACCCCGTGCTGACCGCCGGGCTCGCCACCCTGAAGCTGACCGAGGCCGCCGGTCTCGCGCTCGGCATCCGCGACAGTCGGGTCACCGCCGGCGCCCGCACACCATGACCGGCAGCCGGATCGTGCACCTCATCGCGGAGTACTCGGCCCATGAGGCGATGGGCCGCACGGTCGCCGAGACCGCCGGGCGGGTCGACGGCGAACACCACCTGGTGACCGCGCACGCCCACGACGGCGCGGCCTCGTTCGCCGGCGTGCACGAGCTCGGCGGCGCCGTCGCGACCTTCCCGCTCGGGCGCATCGCGGACCTGGCCGGGGTGCTCGCCCGGATCCGCCCCGACGTGGTGCACCTGCACGCCGGGGCGCTGGGCCCGTTGCAGGCGGCGATGCCGGTGCTGGGCCCGTACCGCACGGTGCTGACCGCCTACGCCTGGCCGACCGTGCCGGGGCCCGGGACCTGGCGGCGCGCGACGCTGGCCGAGATGCGGGCCTCCAACGTGCTGCAGGCCCGGGTGGCGCTGACCACGTTGCTGCCGACGGCGCTGGCCACCGCCGCCCTGCGCCGCGCCGGGGTCACCACCGTGCTGACCCCGGACCCACGGGTCATGCGGCGCCTGAGCGGGCGGCCGGGCTTCACCGTGCACCGGCTGCCGTCCGGCGCCCCGGACGACGAGCGCCGGGCCCGCTTCGACGCCGAGCGGCCCATCATCGTGTTCGCCGGCCGGGCCGAGAGCGTCCGCGGGCTCGACACCCTGCTCGCCGCGTTCCCGCTGGTCCGCGAGCGGATCCCGGGGGCCCGGCTGCGGTTGCTGCTGATCCCGCGGCCGGAACTGCCGGCGATCCTGGCCCGCGCCGGCACGGCCGAGGGCGTGGAGATCGTCACCGAGCCCGTCGCCGACCTGCTCGCCGAGCTGGCCGCCGCGCAGGTGGGCGCCTGGCCGTTCAAGTTCGACTACACCACCTCCCCGCCGGCGATGGCGGTGGCCGAGGCGATGAGCGTCGGGCTGCCGGTCGTCGCCACCGACGTCGCCTGCGTACGCGCGGTCCTGGAGCCCGGGGTCAACGGCCTCGCCGTGCCGCCGGCCCGGCCGCGGGCCCTCGCCGACGCGCTGGTCACCGTGCTCGGCGACGAGGTCACCTGGCGCCGGTACGCCCGGGCCGGGGTGCGCTCGGTCTACGAGCGGCTGGGGTGGGACCGGGCCGCGGCCGTCACCGCGGAGGCGTACGCCCGCGTGCTCTGAGCCTCAATGGCACGACGCCTGCCCCTGGTCCTCCACCGGCGGGTCCGCCTCAAGCGCGTGGAACCGCCACGACCAGGAGTCGGGCCCGAGGTCGAGCTGCAGCACACCGTGGTGGTCGTAGTCGACGAACTCGCCGGCCGGTGCGTCGGTGCGCCCCGTCGTGGCCTCCGGGCGGTAGTGCGCCTGTCCCCCGGTGCCGACCACGTACTGGCGTACGCCCCGGGGGTCGGCCTTGCCGTCCGGGTTCAGCGGCCCGAACCGCTCGTAGTCCGCCTCGTGGCCGGAGAGCACCAGCTCGACCTGGTGGTCGTAGAGGGTGCGAAACAGGTCGGCGGTGCGGGCGTCGGCTCCGGCGAGCCCGCTCGACCAGCGCGGATGATGCCAGGCGGCGATGACGCACCGGCGGCCGTTGTCCGACAGGTCCGCGGCGAGCCAGGTCTGCTGCGGCGAACCGGTGCCGCAGCCGCCCGCCACGGCGGAGCAGTTCGAGTTCAGCACGACCAGGTGCCACCGGCCGATCTCCTGCGACCAGTAGCCCCTCGGGTCCCGGATCCGGTCGCCGAAGTAGGCGGTGAAGGTGTTCGCGTCCTGCACCTTGTACTCCTGGTTGCCGAACACCGGGACCGTGCGATCCAGCAGCCGCCCGTACGACGGTTGGTAGACACCCTGGTACGCGGCGGTGGTCGGCAGCTCGTACTGGTAGTCGCCGAGGCCGAGCAGGACATCCGGATTCATCGCCACGGCCAGACCCGACACGTCCCGGTGCCGGCAGTGATCGCCCTTGGCCTTCGTGTCGTGGTGAAAGTCGGGATCGTCCGGGTCGCACACCATATCGCCGACGGCGGCGACCCGGACCGTCTCCGGCCCCGCTGAGCAGCGGCTCAGCAGCCACACGGCGACCAGCACCACCACCAGCAGCAGCGCGATGCCGCTCAGCGCCCGGCGCCCGCGCAGGCGACGCCATCGCGTCACCGGGCGGCCCTGCGCAGCAGGTGACGCAGGCGCGGGCGTCGGGCCCAGATCAGTTCGGCCCGCCGGCGCCGCCGGTGCCGCCGCCACCAGATCCCCGGGCGGCCGGACGGCAGCCGGACCGCGTACATGAAGACCACCGCGGCCAGGACCATGACCGGCAGGAGGTAGAGCGCGTAGCGGGAGATCCGCGCCGGGGTGTACCGCAGCGTCACGGCCCCGCCCTCCGGCAGCGCCCAGCCGCCCATCCACCCCTGCAGCGTGACCTTGCGGGCGCCCTCGACGCCGGTGAGCAGCCAGCCCGGGGCGGCGTTCTCGGCCAGGGCGACGGTGGTCGGCCCGGTCGCGGTGATCGTGGCGGCGAACTGCGTCGGGTTGTGCCGCTTCCAGTCCGCCGTGGCGGAGGCGCCCGGCTCCTGCTGACGCACCATGACGATCGCGGACGGCGTCGCGAGCGGGCGCAGCCGCACCCCGCGATACTCCACCTGGGACTGCTGCTGACCCTTGAGGTCGCGCAGGCCGTACAGGTAAAGCCGGGTCTCCACGGCGGTCGGGTCGGGCGGCAGCAGCGTCTCGTAGGAGGTCCAGCCGTTGTACACCGCCACCGACGGCAGGGTGCGGCACCGGTCCGGCCCGCGCAGGTACAGGCAGAACTTGGGGTTGCGCAGGGCGACGCTGCGCGCCTGCAACGACAGCTCGTAGAGCGAGGACGCGCCGACGTCGACGGCCGGCGCGCCGATGCACGCGAGGTGCCGCACCGCCTTGAGCGTGTACGTGGTCTCGCCGTCCTCGCCGATCTGCGACTCGGCGGCGAGCCCGGCCTGCCCGGCGGTCTGGTCGTCGTAGCGGAAGCAGTCCTCCAGCGGCTCGAACGGCTGCAGCACCGAGCCGGCGAGGCCGCCGTCGACACGCAGTTCGTGCTTGCCGGCGGTGAGATCCACCGTGACGCTCGGCACGGCGGGCGGCCAGACGACCCGGGTGTCCACCGGCTCCAGGGCGTCGATCCGCAGCCCGCGGTAGTCGGTGACGGTCTTGGGGCTGAGCCGCTCGCCGACGTCCGCGTGCAGGATGACCTGCAGCTCGTCCGCGAGGCCGTCCAGGGTGACGAGGCGCTCGTAGAAGGCCCAGTCCTGGTCGAGCACGGGCCGGGCGGCCAGCTCGCACCCGGTGGCACCGGCCTGCCAGATGCAGATCTGCGGGCGGGCGCCGGTGACGTGCCGGTACTGCAGCCGCACCCGGTAGGTCTGGCCGGCCTCGGCGTTGCGGACCACGACCTTGGTGCAGGCGGCGTGATCGGCCGCGCTCAGCCGGACGGCCCGGCCCGCGGCGGTGTCCGTGAAGGTGGCGGAGAGCCCCAGCTCGGACCACGGGCGCGGCTCGTAGTTGTTGCAGTCGAAGACGGGGAAGTACGCGGTGGTCTCGACCGGGCGGTCGGCGGCGGCATACAGCGTGAGATCGGTTGCCGAGCCGATCGGCAGGGCGCTCGGCGTGCCGCCGGGGTGGCCCCACCCGTCCAGCGAAACCGTGCGGGTGCCCGCCCGGACAGCCAGGATCTCCCGGCCGGCGGGCAGCGGCACGGACAGCGCGGGCCGGGTGGAGACCGCCGCGCCGTCGACCTTCACCACCGTCTGGTCGCGCAGCAGCAGGCGGCGCCCGGCGGCGTCGAGGTGCGGCACGAGGACCGCGGCCGCGCGGGCCCGCTGGGCGAGCGTGTAGCGGCCCGCGGCGACCTCCACGGTGGTGGTCGGCGAGCCCGCATCGACGGCGGGCACCGGCCAGTGCACGATGTCCGGCGTGACCGCGGCGGTGTCGTCGACCTGCGGACTGGTGGCGGCCGGGGAGGTGTCGACGCGCGCGGCGATGGCCGTACGGGTGTCGACGGTGCCCAGCACCGCGGCGCCCGCCTCCGGACGCGCCGGAGCGTCCAGGACCCGGTCGTAGGTGCGCACGGTCGGGCTGGTGCCGCCGGAGAACCGCCACAGCTGCAGGGTCCCGTCCACGTCGAGCTGGGCGCCCGCGACCCGGGCCATCGCCGCGGAGAGCACCCGGTCGTCGGCGAAGTACCGGTTCGGCAGTCCCCGCACCAGATCGTGCCGGATGATCACGCTGCTGACCCCGAGCGCGTCGAGCAGCCCCGGCACCGGGGCCAGGTCACCGGAGAGCAGCGCGGTCTCCACGGCCTGCACGTCGGCGTTGAAACCCGGCACGTCGCCGAAGTAGCCGTCCGGCTTACGCTGCACCACCGGATGCTCGATGAGCAGGTTGGCGATGCTGTCCACGCCGAAGAAACCCCAGGTCGTGGGCATCTGGTAGTAGTCGTCCAGCGGCAGCACCAGGACCTTGCCGGGGCGCGGGTCGGCGTCGATGCGCGCCGCCACGTCCCACCATTCCGGCGGCACGCGCACGTGGGTGGAGGGCTGCGTCGGCCGCTCGTCGGGCATCACCCCGCCGGTGTAGAGCGGGAACGGGTAGGCGAGCACCAGCAGCAGCGGCACGGCGGCGCCGACGTGCGCCAGGCGCCGGGGCCAGCCGGGCACACCCGTCCGGCGCCCGGCGCGCAGCCGCTGCAGCATCCCCTCGACGCCGATGGCGAGCAGCACCCCGAAGAAGGACACCAGCAGCTGCCCGAGCTTGCTCATCGGCTCGCGGAACAGCCAGAAGCCGGGCGCGTGCAGGTAGAGGAACATGTTGATCGAGTTCAGCGGCGGGCGCAGGCCCTTGGCGAGGAAGACGAACACCAGGACCAGAGTGAGCAGGCCGAAGGCGAGCCGGCGCAGCCGGCGCGGCGCGAGCAGCGGCGCCAGGAAGACCAGCGCCGGCAGCAGGTAGCGGATCCAGATCCACCACGGCCGGTCCAGCTCGTCGGCGAAGGGCAGGTACTGCGGGCGGAACCAGGCCCAGTTGGCGACCATCGTCAGGATGTTGGGCGGCAGGTTGTTCACCTGCGACCAGGACCAGTTGGTCGGGTCGGTGAACGTGGCGTTCGAGGTCGCGCCGCCACCGCCGGTGAAGCCCTGCGCGAGCGGCACCAGCCACCACGCGTTCAGCCCGATCGCCCAGGGCGTGGCGCGGACGAACCACCACAGCAGCCGCGCCGCTCCCTGTCTGCCGATGACCAGGGCGGCGAGCAGCGGCGTGCCGCCGATCGCCCAGGCGTACGCGACGACCAGCATCGGCGGGTTGAAGCCGAGGAACGAGGTGGGCATGAGCGCGAACCCGGCGATCGGGGTGGGCACCCGGCGGCCCAGCGCCACCCGCATCGCGACCCCGGTGATGAAGGCGACCGAGCCGACCGAGATGACGTTCAGCGGGTTCGGCAGCCGGGTCAGGAAGAAGCCGTTCAGCAGGCCGAAGGCGGCGGCCGCGACGATACCGGCCTCGCTGCGGACGAACGCCCCGGCCAGGTACGCGATGCCGAAGCCGACGAGCCCGTAGATGCACGTGTAGAACAACCACTGCGCCGAGTACTCGGTGAGCCCGACCGCCCGGCAGCACCAGATCAGGATGAACTCGAACGCGCGCACCATGGTGTACCCGGCCGAGCCCGCGCCGGTGATCTGGTGGTTCCACGACCAGGTGACCTCGGGTGCCCAGCCGCGACGGATGAACGCGCCCATGTCGCCGGCGGCGATGAACGTGCCGGTGCGAAACCAGCGGCTGACGATCAGCGACGACAGCGCGAACACGATCAGGTACGGCCGGGCGGCGAGCCAGCCGGCACGGCTGAAGACGCGTCGCACCCCCGCCCCCTCCCGGCCCGGCCGTTGCGCGCCTTCCCCAGGCTGTTCGGCCGTGGCGGCGCCGCCCTGAGAAATGGGGCGGCGCCGCGTCCGGCGCTACGGGGTGGTGATCCGGGTGGGTATCGAATACTCGCTGCCCGCCGGGCCGCCGACCTGGTAGGCAACGACGTCGTACGGGCCCGAGCCCAGCGTGTCGGTCCATCCCTCGGTGGCCGTGCCGGCGACCAGCCCGATGCGGTCCATCAGGTGAACCTCGCCGACCACGGCGTTGTCGATCACCGACACCACCCGGGCGTAGGCCGCACCGGCCGGCGCCGCGACGCTGTACGAGCTGGTGATCCACCGGTCCGGGCCGTCGATCGTGTTCTGGTTGCTGCTGTACGCCTTGCCGCCGATGGCCGCCCCGGACGCGTCGAGCCACTGCACGCCGGTACGCGCCTTGCGCCCCGCCGTCCGGGCCTGGTACGAGGCGACCACGGTGTACGTCTGACCCGCGGTGACCGGGGTCTGCGGGCCGGTCGCGCCGATCTGGCCGGCCCCGGTGGTGGTGAGCGCCAGGGCGGCGGCGCCGACGCCCGGGGCAGCCGCACCGGTGACTCGGCTGACCGAGGTGCGGCTGGCCGCGGTCCAGCCGCCGATGCCGTTCTCCAGCGTGGCCCCGTCCGCCGACATCAGGTTGCCGGGGATGTCCCCGCCCACGGGCAGGTCGGCCACGAGCTCGCCGCCGCGGTAGACCCGGTAGCCGCCGACGAAGACGTTGGGCATCGCGTAGGTCTCCTTCCAGGTCAGCACGGTCCCGCCCGGGGTGCTGACGGCGGGCTGCGCCTCGGGAGACTCCGGGGTGTTCTTCCCGTACCGGTAGGTGCCGACCACGAGCGGGCCGAAGGCGTTGTCCGGGTAGCCGCCGCTGGGGTCGGTGAGCACGGTGTCGGCCGTCGTGGTGCCGGCCGTGCGGGACCCGATCTGGACGCCGTACCAGGTGGTCGGCGGGCCGACCACGACGTTGCCGTAGATGCGGTCGCCACGCCCGACGGACAGCCCGATGCCGGCCGAGTCGAACGTCCCGCAGCCGGTGCTGTAGCTGGTGGTGCGGCGCTGGCCGGCACCCGTGACGGTGTTACCGGCGATCGTGTCGGCCGTGCTCTTGGCGGCGTCGAGGCAGCCGTAGACGAGGATGCCGGACTCGGTCGGGTTCTCGATCGTGTTGTCCGTGATCAGGTTGCCGCCACCCGACCACAGGGTGTGGTTGGTGAGGTCGGCCGGGTCCACGGCCGCGTCGACGCGGCCGTAGCTGTTGTCCGCGTCCCTGTAGTCGTTGTAGCCCACCGTGATGCCGGCCCAGTACGAGCCCACGATCCGGTTGCCCCGCACGACGGTGCGCGCCGGGTTGGTGACGTCCTTGTTGGTGCCGGTCGGGGTGTAGCCCACGTTCGTCTTGAGGACGAGGTGCCCGCCGTTGAGCAGGTTGTCGCTCACTTCGGAGTCGGTGACCGCCTCCAGGTAGACCGAGCCGTTGTCCGGCCGGTTGAACCGGGTGAGCATCGCCGGGTCGGTGTACACCGTGTTGTGGCGGAACACCAGGCCCTTGGCGTTGGTGAAGTCGAGGGCGTTGCCGAGCTGGGTGCCGTCGAACTGGTTGTCGGACACCACCGTGTCGGTGGCGTTGCCGCCGCCGCCGATGTTGTCCTCGTCGCCGGAGCCGGCGCCGCCACGGTTGTCGAAGCGGTTGTCGATGACCCGGACGCCGGTGGTGCCCCGGATCCAGAGCTTGAAGTACTCGAGGTTGGTGAACCGGACGTGCTGGATGGTCCACCGGTTGCCGGCCGAGACGCCGCCGGCCGCGTTGTCGCCGGCGCTGTGGTCGCAGGCCACGGCCGGCGGGACGGCCTCGTCGGTCAGCCCGGCACCGGCCTTGCAGTTGCCGTTGACCGCGAGGTCCGAGACCAGGTTGGTGCTGCCCGCAACCGGGGCGGCGACGCTGTCGGGCCGCACGATGAACGAGTAGACGAAGTTCGCCTGGCTGCCCGGCGCGATGACCAGCGTCGTGTCCGTCATGCCGCTACCGCGCAGGTTGACGTTCGGCGGCAGGCTCAGCGGCTTCTTCAGGGTGTAGCGGCCGGCCGGAAGGAACACGGTCGCCGGTGCGGCGGACGAACTGCGGGCCGCTGCGGAGGCGATGGTGCCGTTGAGGGCCGCCCAGTCGTCCAGGCCGCCGCCGAGCGGCGCGTTCGCCACCGCGCAGCCCGGGTCTGCCGCGCAGGCCTGCAGGGTCAGCGCCGGGCCGCCGACCACCGGGGCCAGGGTGTACCCGAGCCCTTCCGGCACGGCTGCCGGTGCGGCCGAGGTGAAGGCCAGCTGGGCCGTCAGGGTGGTCAGCACTGTCGCGCCGAGCACCGCCACCATTTGGGGGGACTTCCTTATCAAGGATCCTGCTCCATTCGTTGGGAAATCAGGCCCGGGTGCGTCGGGCGGCGGCCCGGATCACGCCGTCGAGCAGGGCCCGCAGGTGTCCGGTGTGCCGCTCGGTGGCCCAGGCGAACAGCCAGCCGACGCCGACCAGCACCGCGCTGAGCCCCGCCAGGGCCAGCCAGTGCGCGGGCGAGGGCGCCCACCGGTGCGCGGCCTGCGGCGTCAGCAGCGCCGCGATCAGCGCGGCGATCGGCAAGTGGATCGCATACAGCGAGTACGACGACTCCGCGTACCGGGACAGGGCGTCGAGGACCCGGCCGGGCCCGCCGGACCAGTGCAGGTCCTCCACCAGCAGGGCGAGCAGGACCGTGGTGGCGCCCGCGAGCAGCAGCACGTTACGGCCGGAGTAGCTCGCCTGGGTGGCCCACAGTGCGGCCGCCAGCGCGACCGTCGCACCCGCCCGGGCCAGGGTCAGCGCGAGGGGGCGGAGCGCCACCAGCCGGGCGGCGATCCGGTTCCGGCACAGCGCGACCCCGGCGCCCAGCAGCCACACCGGTAGGTACATCAGGACGGCCGGCCCCACCAGGGCGCACACGGCGAGCAGCAGGACCGCGTTGAGGATCCGCGCCGGTGCGCCACCGCGGCCCTTCCACACGTACAGCGCCAGCGGGAAGATCGCGTAGAAGGCCGCCTCGTAGGTCAGCGACCACAGCGAGGCGTTCGTGCCGTACGTGGGCACGGCGATCGTCTGCAGGAAGCCGACGTTGCCCAGGGCGGTCAGCGGGTCCAGCCGCCCGGCCAGGTCCGCTGCCGGCACGGTGTGGTGGTACGCCGGGTCGCCGAGGTAGATCGAGGTGTGCCCGAGCAGCGCCAGACCGAGGTGGTCCAGGACGGCCGTGAGCACCACGGCGGGGACGAGCACGATCCACAGCCGGCTCAGGCGGGCGGTGGCGTAACCCGCCCAGCGGAACCGGTCCTGCCGGAACGCGGCGAGCACGCTGCCGCCCACCCAGTAGCCGCTGAGCACGAAGAACACCAGCACCGCCGCCGGGCCCAGCCCGGTCACGACGTACAGGGCCCGGGTGAGGGCGCCGTCGCCCGCCTCGGCCGCGTCGACGAAGAGCAGGGTACGCAGGTGGTAGACGACCACGAGCACGGCCGCCGCGGCGCGCAGCGCGTTGAGCGCCCGGTGGGTGCCCTGCCGAGCCGGTGCGGCCGCCCGGACCCGCGTGGGGATGGTCGCTGTCATGCGCAGGTTCCTTTCCGGGGGAACCCTTCCCATCGGTTCCCGCACCGCCGGCATGAGATCTCTCCAGGCCCGGCTCGCCGGCGGGCTCAGTCCGGGCCGTGGTCATCCGGCTCGTGCCGCAGCCCCAGCAGTCCCAGCGGTACGGCGACGGCGCTCAGCGCCAGCCCGACCAGGACGACGTAGTAGACGGCATCGGTGTAGCCGAACGCGTGCACGGGTCCGCAGCCGGCGAACAGGACCACGGCGAGCCCCAGCGGGGGGCGCCAGCCCCGGTCGGCGAGAGCCGGCACGTCGAGCCGCCGCCGGGGACATCGGTGCCGAGGTGGCTCGGTGCGGTCGAGCGCCATGACAGCTGCTCCTCCCCGGCCCGGCGGTGTCCGCGGAAACCCCGCACCTTGCCGATCGACAGTCCGCCCGTGGGGTTGAGCCTCAAGGTTGCCTCAGGAGGCACGCAAGGTTGGCTCGGGTCCGTTCCCGATCGGCCCGCCGTGCCGCACGCTCGTGACATGCCAATGTTCCCCATGCCGCTCCGGAGGCTCGTCAGCCTCGTCGCGATGGTCCTCGGGCTCGGTGTCGCGGCGCTGCTCGCGCACCCGGCGCCGGCCGGCGCGGCGAGCGCCCAGGCCGGCATGGACACGCTGGTGCTCACCTGGATCGACGGCGGCGAGCGGCTGCAGGTCGACGGCTTCGCGTACCGGCCGAAGGCGATCGTGGCGATCCGGCTCGGCAGCGAGCCGATTCAGCAGGCCCGCGCCGACGCGACCGGCCGGGTCGAGGTCGCCGTGCCGCAGGCGCTCATCGCCGCCGGGCAGTCCGGCGCGAGCATCATCGTCATGGGCCGGGCCGCCTCCGGCGCCTCCCGGGTGCTCATCTCCGCGGTTCCGCCCCGCGCCGCCGCCCGCGGCCCGGTCGACGCGCTGCCGTGGTCCGTCGCGGTCGTCGCGATCGCCGGCATCGGGCTCGGCGTGCTGCGCCGCCGGCGTCGCGGCCTGGTCGCCGGGCCGAGTCCGGCCGGCTACCGCCGCCGCCACGGCCGGTAGGCCCCGCCTCGGCAACCGAGCTCTATCCGAACGCTGACCGTGCCGCACCCGGCACCCGGGAATCTGATGCACGGACCTGCCCCCGGGTCCGCTCCCCGGAAAGGTCCGCGTATGCAGTCTGCGACGCACACGCTCGTCGAGGCGATCCCCGGCCCGGCCGCGATCGTCGACCAGGACGGTCAGGTCCTGCTCGCCAACGGGCGCTGGGCCGGTGCCGGCGGCGCGTACCCGGCCGAAGGCGCCTGGCTCGCCGGCGGTGCGGGTCCCTGCCCGGCCCACGAACAGCTGTTGTCCGCCGTGCGGCGGATGGCACCCACCGCCGGGCCCACCGTGCTGCCCTGTCAGTGCGCGCCGCAGACCGCCGCCACGGTCCAGGTCACGCACCTGGCCAGCGACTACGGTCCGCACCGGCGGCTCATCACCGTGCAGACCGGCCCCGATGCCGGGCCGGGCACCAGGCCGGACACCGCGGCCGACGCCAAGTCCCAGTTCCTGGCCCTGCTCGGCCACGAGATCCGGACCCCGCTCACCACCGTGGTCGCCACCGTGGACCTGCTGCGCGCCCAGCCGATGCAGCAGGACGCCCGCGAGATCGTCGACAGCGTCTACCGCTCGATGCACGGCCTCAAAACCCTGGCCGACGACCTGCTGGACCTGGCCCGGCTCGAAACCGGAGATCTTCGGGTACGGCATGAGCCGCTGGAGCCGCGCGCGGTGCTGGAGGCGGTCGTCGAGCCGTTGCAGCAGCAGGCCAGGAGGAAGAGCATCCTGCTGCTGTCCGCCCCGGCCCCGGAGCTGCCCACAGCGGTGCTGGGTGACCCCGACCGGCTGCGCCAGGTGGTCACCGCCGTCGTCGGCAACGCGGTCAAGTTCACCGAGGCCGGCGAGGTCGTCGTCACCGCCGCACCGGACGGCGACGACGCGTACCTGATCACCGTCTCCGACACCGGGCCCGGCATCGCCGACCCGGACCGGACGCGGATCTTCGCGCCGTTCGTGCAGGCCGACTCCTCCGCGTCACGCCAGCACGAGGGCGCCGGTCTCGGCCTGGCCCTGGCCGCGCGGCTGGTCGGCTGCATGGGCGGGACGATCGACGTGCGCTCCCGGCCCGGCGCGGGGGCCGAATTCCTCATCCGGCTGCCGCTGCAGGCCGCACCGCAGCAGCCACCGCGACCCGCGCCCCCGCTGCACCGGCGCCGGGTCGGGGTCGTGGCCCCGTCGCCGCGCTCGACGCTGGCGCTGTCCTGGCTGCTGCGCGGCGCGGGCGCCGAGCCGGTGCCGATGCTGCTCGCCGAGGTGCCCGGGCGGGCGGCGGAGGTGGACACGGTGCTGTGGTGCGACGACGCGCACGACCCCGAAGCGGTCGGGCGCGCCGACGCGGTCGGCGCCGCGCTCGGCCCGAACGGGCGGTTCCTGATGATCAGCACCACCGATCCGCGGACCGGCGTCGTGCGCAAGCCGGGCGTGCTGACCGCCCCGCTGCTGCTCGGCCGGCTGGTGGCGGCGCTGAACCACGAACGCACCGGGGTCCGCGGCGCGCCGGTCACGGTGCCGCCGCTCGGCGGCGGCCGGGTCCTGCTCGCCGAGGACAACGACGTCAACCGCACCGTGTTCCGCCGCATGATCCAGCTGCTGGGCGTGGAGTGCGACACCGTGCCCGACGGCTCCGCCGCGATCGACGCCGCGCTCGGCGAACCCCCGTACGACCTGGTGCTGATGGATCTGCAGATGCCCCGCACCGACGGGCTGGAGGCGACCCGCCGGATCCGGGCCACGGGCTCCGCCACGCCGATCCTGGCGCTGACCGCCACGGCCCTGCACGGCGACCGGGAACGCTGCCTGGAAGCCGGGATGAACGGGCACCTGAGCAAGCCGATCACCCTGCCGGAGCTGCGCGCGGCGCTGGAGCCGTACCTGTCCCCGGATCCGGTGTCGGCAGACCCGGCGCCGGACCCGGACGCCGAGCCCGCGCAGGACGGCCCGGTGGACCTGGGCAAGCTGCGCGAGCTGGAGGAGCAGCTCGACGACCGGGCGCTGGTGGTGACCACGGTCAACACCTACCTCGGGCAGCTCGACATCCGCCGGGCGGCGATGGCCGAGGCCCTGCAGGCCCGTGATCACGGCGCGTTGCGGGCCGCCGCGCACACCCTCAAGTCGTCCAGCGCGTTGCTGGGCGCCGATCCGCTCGCCGAGGCCTGCGCCCAGCTGGAGCGCAGCGCGACCGCCCACAGCAGCGAGGCCGAACTGACCGCGCTGGTCGCGGGCGTGGAGAGCGCCGTGGCCGGGGCCATGCGGCTGATGGCGGGATACCTCGCCGCCGACGAAAGGATCGAATGTGCCGCACAACGCTGATCCGCCGACCGCGGCCTGCTCCGACGGCGCGGCCGACGACGTCTACGCCGAGCTGGAGCGCCAGCGCCGGCGCAACGCCGACCTGGAACGCACGATCGTCCAGATGACCCGCTCCGTGCGCGACCTCGAGGCGTTCTCCTGGGAGATCAGCCACGACCTCAAGGCGCCGCTGATGGGCATCTCCGGGTACGCCCAGCTGCTGGCCCACCTCGACGTCGGCTGGCCGCGGCCCGCCGAGTTCGACGAGTTCATCGCGGAGATCACCCAGGGCGCCGACCGGATGGCCCGGCTGGTCGACGACGTGCTCGCGTACTCGACGGTGCGCGGCGCACCGCTGCGCATGACGACCATCGACCTGGGCGCCCTGGTGGACGACGTGGTGGCCGACCGCGCCGCCGAGGCGGCGCTGCTGAGCGGGCAACCGACGCCGCACATCACCCGCGACGCGCTCCCGGCGGTCCACGGTGATCACGGCATGCTCCGGCGGTTGTTCGAGAACCTGCTGGGCAACGCGCTGAAGTACGTGCGGCCCGGCGAGACAGCCCGGGTGCACGTGTCCGCGCAGGCCGACAACGACGGCGCCGTGCGCATCGAGGTGACCGACGCGGGCGTCGGCATTCCGGAGGGCCAGCACGAGGCGATCTTCGGCGAGCTGCACCGGGCCCATCCGGACGCGTACGAGGGCACCGGCCTCGGCCTGGCCATCTGCCGCCGGATCGCGCAGCGCCTCGGCGGCAGCATCGGCGCCGATCCGCGGTTCCGCGGTGGCGCGCGGGTCTGGTTCACCCTGGCGGCCGCGCCCGCCGACGACGGGTCCGCCGGGGCCGGGACCGTCCCGGTCGCGGCCGAGGTCGCCGCGTGAACTCCCGGCGGCCGGCGGGTTTGACCGCGATCAGAGACGCAGTTGAGGCCGGCTTGAGAATCCGCGCCGATCAAAGAGCCGAACACCCGAACCGAGAAGAGGCCGGATGGAACTGAGGCGAGTACTGAACGTGGTGGCCGCCGGGCTGCTGGGCGCGGCCGTGACCGCGGTTGGCGTGCCGACCGCGGCTACCGCGGCACCCGCTGCCCCCAAGGGGCTGTCGGTGGCCCGGTCCGCTGATGACGTGCACAAGATCCGGATGGCCTGGAAGCCCGGCGACAGCCTCACCGATCACTTCGTCGTCGACGTCGTCGCCGGCGACGTCGAGACGGTGATCAACGTTCCGGCGTCGACCACCGAGTACACGATCGAGGCGCCCGACGCGTGCACGACGTTCAAGATGCGGGTCGGCGCCGCCGACGCCGCCGGCACGGTCACCAACACCGCGTTCACGACCCTGCGCTCGCTGACACCGGGCTTCGTCATGGGCATGGCCACCGGGCGGGAGGAGGACGGCTCGGTCGCCACCGCGACGTGGCGGGCGCCGAGCTGGCTGGGTTACACCCCGCTGACCGCCTACCGGGTGGTCTTCACCCGGCTCTCCGACGGCGTGGTGCTCGCCGACCGGAGCTCCACCGACACGTCCTTCCGGTTCCCCGGGGTGGACGCGACCCGCGCGTACACGATCTCGCTCTCCACGGTCAATGAGTTCGGCGCCTGCTCGACGGCGAAGTCGCTGCTGGACCGCTACCGCCCGGCCGATCCGACCGGCCTGGTCGTCCAGCGCCGCGCCGATGCCCCCGGCACCGTCGAGGTCTCCTGGCAGGCCCCGAAGACCGGCCCGGCGCCGACCTACTACCTGGTCGGCTACGGACAGGACAAGATCACCGGCAAGCTCCGGGTCGACGCACCGGCCCTCGCCGGCTCCCTCACCCTGGACGTGGCCAAGAGCTGGATGCTGGAGGTCAAGGCCTACAACGACAACGGTGGCAGCGGCGCCCTCACCGGCTACGCACCCGTCTGGGTGCCCGCCGCCACGCCTGCACCGGCGCCGAGCAGTTCTCCGGTGGCCGGCACCGACGCCACCGGCGACGCCGGGACGACCACAGCACCGGACACCACGACGACCATCGTCGACACCGGCTCCGACCGGACCCCGCCGACGATCACCGCGACGCTGTCGCAGGCCGCCGTCAACGGGTGGTTCCGCGCACCGGTCACCATCCACTTCACCTGCGCCGACAACAGCGGCACCGTGGCCACCTGCCCGGCCGACGTCCAGACGACCACCGACAGCGCGGCGCTGCGGGTGTCCGGAACCGCCGTGGACGGCGCGGGCAACACCACCACCTCGACGATGACGCTCCGGGTCGACCGGACGCCGCCGACGATCACCGCCGCCGTGGCGGGTACGCCGAACGCCGCCGGCTGGTACACCAGCCCGCCGGTCATCCGCTACACCTGCGCCGACGCGGTCTCCACGATCTCGACCTGCCCGGCGAACACCCCGATCACCGTGGACGGCGCCGGCCAGAAGATCACCGGCACCGCCCTCGACAAGGCCGGCAACACCGCGACCGCCACGGTCGAGGTGAGCCTGGACCGGGCCGCGCCGACCATCGTCGCGACCGTGCTGGGCGAGGCGAACGCCGACGGCTGGTACACCGCGGCCCCGACCGTGCACTACACCTGCTCGGACCGGCTCTCGGGCCTCGCCACCTGCCCGGCCGACCGCCTGGTCGACACCGACGGCCTCGCCCAGCAGATCGTCGGCACCGCGGCCGACAAGGCCGGCAACACCGCCGCCGCCACCGTCACGCTGAACATCGACCGCACCGCCCCCACCATCACCGCGACCGTGCTCGGCGTGGCGAACGCCGACGGCTGGTACACGGAGTCCCCGACCGTGCACTTCACCTGCGCCGATGCGGGCTCGGGAACGACGGACTGCCCGGCGGACGTGCCGGTGACCGCCGACGGCGCCGGTCAGCAGGTCATCGGCACCACCTCTGACCTGGCCGGCAACACCGCGACCGCCTCCGCCACGCTGAACATCGACCGCACCGCCCCCACCATCACCGCGACCGTGCTCGGCGACACGAACGCCGACGGCTGGTACACCACGCCCCCGACCGTGCACTACACCTGCTCGGACCAGCTCTCCAGCCTCGCCACCTGCCCGGCCGACCGCCTGGTCGACACCGACGGCCTCGCCCAGCAGATCGTCGGCACCGCGGCCGACAAGGCCGGCAACACCACCGCCGCCACCGTCACGCTGAACATCGACCGCACCGCCCCCACCATCACCGCGACCGTCGTCGGCGAGGCGAACGCCGACGGCTGGCACCACACCGCGCCCACCGTCCACTTCACCTGCACCGACCAGGGCTCGGGCACGACGGACTGCCCGGCGGACATGCCGGTGACCACCGACGGCGCCGGCCAGCAGGTCGCCGGCACCACCGCCGACAAGGCCGGCAACACCGCCACCGCGGCCGTCACGGTCAGCGTCGACCAGACCGCCCCGGTGATCACGCCGACCGTCTCGGGCCAGCCGAACAGCGCCGGCTGGCTCCGCACCGAGCCGACCGTCACGTTCCTGTGCACGGACTCGGTCTCGACCGTCGCCACCTGCCCCGCCGCCGAGGTGGTCAGCACCCAGGGTGAAGGCACCAAGGTGGCCGGAACCGCCGCGGACAAGGCTGGCAACACCGCCGCGGGCACGGTCACGGTCAACGTCGACAAGACCGCGCCGGTGACCACCGTGGCCGGCATCACCAACGGCGGCGTGTACGAGGCCGACGCGGTGCCGACCGTCTCCTGCAAGACGACCGACCAGGGTTCCGGCGTGGCCACCCAGGCAGGGCTGACCGCCACCGCGGCCAGCGGCAAGCACACCGTGCGCTGCGCGGGCGCCGTGGACAAGGCCGGCAACCCGGCGGCGGCGGTCACCGCCACCTACACGGTGAACGCGAGCGTCGGCTGGCTCCGGGACCTGACCCACCAGTACCTCGACGGGGCCCCGCCGGGCACGATCAAGGGCTTCGACAAGGCGCTCGACAAGGGCAACATGGGCCAGTACATCCTCGAGGTGATCAGCCAGTCGGCCAAGAACAAGCCGGCGCTGACCCAGAAGGAGGCGGCGACGCTGCTCTACTGGGCCCTGGTGGTGACCTTGCGCCACTGATCCGGACGGTGACCTGCGGGGTCGGGGCTCATGACGAGCCCCGGCCCCGCTCGTCGTCAGCCCACATCGATGTCAACCAGGACCGGCAGGTGGTCGGAGCCGACCGCCGGTCCGACAACCCCGGTGGCCCCGGTGACCCCGGGCCCCAGCAGCACGTGGTCGATCTGGGCGACCGGCCGGTGCGCCGGCCAGGTCCGGCCGCGGACCGCCGGCCGGTACGGCCGCGCCAGCAGCACGGTCGGCCGGCACATGTTGAGGTCCCCGGCGATGACGGTCGGCTCATCCGATGCGCCGAGCGCGGCGAGCAACCGGCGCAACTGGCCGGGCCCGCGGGTGAGCCGGTGGGTCAGGTGGACGTTCACCACCCGCAGCCCGGCGAAGGCGACGATCTGCGCCAGCCGCGGGCCCACCGGATCGCGGGTCGCCATGCCGAGGCTCGCCGTGGCGCAGCTCTGCCAGGGCACCCGGCTCAGGACGGCCAGGCCCCAGACCCCGCGGTCGTCCGGCACGACCCTCCGGACGATCTTCAGCTCGGTCAGCGACCGGCCGACGACGAGGTCGAGCTCGGCGAAGTGCGGATAGCCGCAGTCGGCGGCCGCCGCCGCGGCGATGCTCGGCCGGTCCCCGATGCGCCAGTTCTCCTGCACCACGACGACGTCGGTGTCCAGCGCGGCGACGGCCTGCTTCACCGAGTACATCGCACCGTGCCGGTCGCGCCCGCAGTGCAGGTTGAGGCTGGCGAGGCTCAGGGCCACCGCGATCTCTCCCTACCCCGCACCCGGCTGAGCCTAGCCGGATCATGGCGGCCCCGAGCCCGAACACCGCGGTATCCGCCCAGCCGATCAGCGCCCGGTCAGCAGGCGCCCGACGGTGTCCGCGGCCTTCAGCGCCGACCCGGTCAGGATGACCACCGTCGTCTCGCCGGCCCGCAGCGTGCCCCGGCGCAGAAACTCGCGGATCGCCGGCACCACGATCGAGCTGGTCGGCTCGGCATAAAGACCGCGGCGGGCCAGCTCGAAGGTCGCCGGCGCGATGTCCGCCTCGGCGACGGCCGCCAGATCGCCGCCCGAGGCACGAATCGCCGCGAGCACCTCCCGGTCGCGCACCGGCACCGCGATGGCCGTACCCTCGGCGACCGTCGGGCTCCACTGCCCCGGCCCGACCGCCGGCGCCCCGGCCGCGAAGGCGGCGGCCAGCGGGCCGCAGTGCGCGGGCTGGGCGACCAGCAGGCGCGGCCGGCGGCTGATCGCCCCGGAGCGCAACAGCTCACCGAAGCCCAGATGAAAGCCCAGAACCAGGCTGCCTGCCCCGGCCGGCAACACGACCGCGTCCGGCGCGCGGAAGCCCAGGTCCTCCCAGATCTCGTACGCGAGCAGCTTCGTGCCCTGCAGGAAGAAGGGATGCCAGTTGTGGCTCGCATAGCAGGTCGACGCCGAGCGGCGGATCGCCTCGTCCGCGGTGGCCTGCCGGTTGCCGGGCACCAGCTCCACCGTGGCCCCGTGCGCGCGGCTCTGCTGAATCTTCGCCGGCGAGGTGGACTCGGGCGCGAGAATGGTGGCCCGGATGCCGGCCGCCGCGGCATAGGCGGCCACCGACGAGCCGCCGTTGCCGCTGCTGTCCTCCAGCATCGCGGTCACGCCCTGCGCGGCCAGCACCGACATCATCACGGTGGTGCCCCGGTCCTTGAAGCTGGCGGTCGGGTTGAACCACTCCGGCTTGACCGACAGCGGCACCCCGTCGACCTCAAACGGCAGCAGCGGGGTGCAACCCTCACCGAGGGTGACCGGCCGATCGATGGGCCGGGGCAGCGCGGCCGCGTAGCGCCACTGGGAGCGCACCCGGGTATCCACGTCGTCGCGGGTGATGCCGGGCAGCGGCTCGACCAGCAGCGGCGACCCGTCGTCACCGCGCCAGCGCGGCTCGTCGAGGGGATAACGGCGGCCGGCCCGGTCCACAAGCATTCCCCGATCTTGCCAGAGCGGAATCTTCGATCAGGCGGGCTCCGTCTGCTGGTGGTCGCCGAAGCCGTCGAGGGTTGTTCGCGCCCCACCACCGACCCTGGCAACTCCTCGGAACTACCTCCCGCCACTTCCACCCGCACCCCCGCCGGCAGCAGTCCACCTGATGGACCCCGATCCCGCCCACCGGACACCGTCACCACACCCTGGGACCACAACCTCGCATAACACCACATATCGCCACCGGACTCCGCGACCTTGATACGCACGGGCACGGAGCAGACCGCTGCGCACCAAGGTCCAATGGCCGCGGTTGCCAGAGATCATCGGGAAACCGGAACACCACAGCCCGCCCTGCTTGACGCGTGTGAGCAGGGAGACGCGGAGCCCTTCGTAGGTCCCCGGCGACCGGTCACGACCAGGCGCGGCGGGATACCGTCGTCGGCAGTCACGCTCAGCGCGTACTACCGACCACCGACTTGGTCAGCCCCGTGACGATCGCGCGGGTGGCTGGCCGCCGTCGGGTCGGGGCGCTCGACGTCCGTTGTTTCCTTCGCCGCGGTTGGCATGCGCATTCGCCCAGCCGGGCCGCGGCCGCGGACGGAGGAATCCCGTGCTGCCAGGCCGATCCAGCCGAGCCCGGCGAACAGGGCGACCCGTTCGAGCAGCCCGCTCGGGTTGCCCGGCAGCACGCCGCCGTCGTCGAGCAGCACCAGCACGCCGGCCGCCACGAACGACACCGTCATGACCGCCGCGACCGCCCGCGCCGCCCGTCGTGGTCCGACTCCGGCCACCGCCCCGATCCCCGCGACGCCCAGCGTGATGGAGATCAGCTTGTGGATCAGCCCGCGCAGGGTGTGTTCGTCGGGCACTCCCGGCGGGAAGCCCAGCCCGGCGTCGGTCCGGACGAAGGCCAGTGACACCAGGCAGAGCCCGCACCACAGGATCAGGCCCACCGCCCGCCCATCGGCCCGCCCGCGCAGACCGATGGCGCAGAGGATCACCCAGAGGCCGCAGGTGGCGAGGTTGGCCGTGCCGTGCCAGCCGTTCGGCCCGAGCGACAGCTGGCTGATCCAGTGGCGGGTCTCGTCGTAGCCGGGCCGGGTCAGGCCGTCCACTGTGCTCACGACGATCATCTGAACCGCGGCGAGCGCCCCGAAAGCCGGCAGCAAACGCTTCGCCCCGTTCATCCGTCCGACCCTACGACCGCCCGGTAGGGGGTGGAAGGATGAGCCGTGAGAATCGCCCACTTCTGCGACAGCCACACCGGACGGCCGGACGGTGTCGCCCGGTCGGCGGAGCTGACCGTGGGGCTGCTGCGCTCGGCCGGTCACGAGGTCGACCTGTACCGCCCCGGACCGCTGCTGAGCCGGGGCGTCCGCTCGGTGCCGGTGCCGTTTCGGCAGGTCCGCGTCGGGCTGCCGTTCACCGCCCGGCCGGCCGATGTCGTGCACGCGCACAGCACCGGGCCGATCGGGATGACCGGGTTCCGGGCGGCCGCCGACTGGGGGGTGCCGCTGGTGACGACCTGGCACACCGACCTGCTGGCGTATGCCGACGTGTTCGCCGAGGTCCCGGCCGGTGCCGCCTGGTGTGCCCTGCGCCTGGGGCTGGGCTGGTCGCCGCGGGAGTTCCTGGAGCTGACCCGGCCCGGTGCGGTCCGCCGGCGCCGGCTGATCGAGCTCGGCAAGGCCATGTTCGCGCGGATGGCGGTGGCGATCGCGCCCTCGGCCAAGACGGCGGCGGGGTTCGCCCCGTTCGAGCCGGCCGCCGAGATCTGCGTGCTGCCCACCCCGGTCCGCCCCGTCGCGCCCCGCCCGGCGCGCACCAGCGGGAACATCGTGCTTTCGGTGGGCCGGGCCACCGCCGAGAAGAACCCGGAGCTGCTGCTGCAGGCGTTCGCCCGGGTGCGCGCGGCCCGGCCGACCGCCCGACTGGTCCTGCTCGGGGTGCGGCAGCAGCGCGGGCGCCTGGGCCGCCGGATCGCCGCGCTCGGCCTGGACGGGCACGTCCAGGTGCGCCCGCCCGTGCCGCCCGGCGAGGTCGCCGACTTCTACCGAGCCGCCGATGTCCTCGCGTTCGCCTCCACCACTGACACCCAGAGCCTGGTGCTGGCCGAGGCGGAAGCGACCGGGCTGCCGGTGGTGGTCGCCGACCCGGGGCTCGCCGCCCGGCCGGGCGCCGCCGGGGCCGGGCGGTTCACCTGCGCCCCGACGCCGGACGCCCTCGCCGCCGCGCTGCTGCGCATGCTGGACGACGATGCCTTGCGGGCCAGGGTGACCAGGGAGGGCAGGGCGGCCACGGCGGCGTACCCTCCGGAGGTCTTCCTGCATCGCCTGGTGGAGATCTACAACCGGGTTCGGTGACCCGCGCCAGGATGTGACATGCGTCACTCACGTCCAGATCGGCGCCAAGAAAGATCCACACTGTGGGTGACGGATCCGCGCGACGCCAGGAGGGATCACCATGCGATCTCTGGCAGGCCGCTACCGGGTCGATCAGGCGGTCGGCCACGGCGGCAGCGCCGTCGTGCACAGCGGCTACGACCGTACGCTCAAACGTCGCGTCGCGATCAAGCTGTTCTCGCCGTACCGGCCGGACAGCGCCGCGCCGTCCTTCGATGTGCTGCGCGAGGCGCGGGCCGCGGCGGCGCTCACCCACCCGAACGTCGCCCGCGTCTACGACTACGGCGAGGCCACCGACGGCGATCAGCGGCTGCCGTACCTGGTCATGGAGTTCCTCGAGGGTGACACCCTCGCCGACCGGCTCGCCGCGACGGGTGTGCTCGAATGGTCCCGCGCCGCCGCGGTCTGCGCGGATGTCGCCGCGGCCCTGGCCGCCGCGCACGCGGGCGACCTGGTGCACCGCGACGTGAAACCCCGCAACGTCATGCTCACCCCGGTCGGCGTGAAGGTCCTCGACTTCGGCATCGCCGCCCGCGCCGGGCAGAACAGCCTCGACACCCAGGGGCAGCTCTGGGGCACCCCTGCCCATCTCGCGCCCGAGCAGCTGCGCGGCGAGCCGACGTATCCCGCGGCCGACGTCTACGCGCTCGGCCTGCTGCTGTTCGAATGCCTCACCGGCACCCGCGCCTGGCCGGGCACCACCGTCGGCGAGATCCTCGCCGCCCGCTGCCAGCAGCGGGCGCCGCGGCTGCCCGCCATCGCCGGGCTCCCCCGCGAGATCATCCGACTGTACGAGGCCTGCGTCGCCGACGACCCGACCCGACGCCCGTCGGCCGCCGACGTCGCCGCGATCCTGCGGCGGGCCGCCGGCAAGACGCCGACCGTACGGCCGGCAGCCGTCATCACCCGCACCATCGCGCCGGTACGGCGCCAGCGCTCCCGCAGCCGCGCAGCCATCACGGCGTCGATAGCCGTGGCCGCGGCGTTGGTGAGCATCATCGGGCTTCAGGTCGCCAACGGGTATGCGACGCCGGGCGGGCGGCCGGCGGAGGCCGCCGTCGACGGCGCCCCGGCGACCCGGGCGCCGCAGCCCGTCATCACGCCGACCCCGACCTCGACCCAGCCGGTGCGCGACGTGCCGGTGGAGGGCGAGCGCCGGGCCCGCAGGGTCACCGACGCCTGGACCCGCGAGGCCACGTCGCCGCCACCTCCCTCGAAGCCGACGCCGACGCCATCGAGGTCGGCCCCGACCGCGGCGCCGACGACCCCGCCGGCGGGGCCCGACCCCACGCCGAGTAGCCCGCCACCGACCTCGACGCAGCCGGAACCGGAGCAGCCGTCCGAGCCTCCGGCCAGCACCGCGCCGCCCACCGAGCCGACGGCGTCCCCACCGGTGCCAGTCACTGAAGACTCCCTGGCGGTGGACGAAGACCAGGCGCAGGACACCGTTCTCGCCAGTTCTTGAGGGGTCGCCACCAGGCGCTGCTCCTGCTGCTGGGCCGCCGGCTGCGCGCCGTGCACCCGGCCCCGGGTCGGCCTGCCTGTAGCACTCGTGGCTTTGCTGCACATGAACGGCTGGATGCGATCGGGCATCCGGAGCCGACAGGAGCAGCGGATGACGCCAGGCACCCTCGACCGGCCGGCCGCGCCGCCCGGTAGCGGCAACCGCCCGCGGCAGCGGGCGCCACGGTTGTCCGCACTGGACGGGTTACGGCTGCTCTGCGCGCTCGCCGTGGCCGGCTATCACTTCGGGGACTCATGGCGGTTGGACGGCGTGCACCCGCCCGCGTCTTTCTGCCGGACGCGGCGCCGGTGCTGATCTACGGCTTCCTCGGCGTCGAGGTGTTCTTCCTGATCAGCGGCTTCGTCATCCTGATGAGCAGCTGGGGGCGCACCGTCCGCGAGTTCGCCGCCTCCCGGGCCGCACGGCTCTACCCGGCATTCTGGGCGGGTGCGATCATCACCACCGTGGTCACCGCGGCGCTGCCGATCAGCGGCGGACTGCCGTTCGCGCGGCTGCCGGACAACGGCGACCTGCTGGTCAATCTGACCATGCTGGCGGAGCCGCTGAACACGCCGTTGATCGACACCGTGTACTGGACGCTCTGGGCCGAGTTCAGGTTCTACCTGATCGTCGCCTGCGTGCTCGCCGCCGGGCTCACCCACCACCGGGTCCGGGTGTTCGGCACGGTGTGGCTGCTCGCCGCCCTGGCCATGCCCGCGTTCCCCGGCGCCGCGCTGAACGAGGTCGTGATGGCCGGGTTCGCGCCGTACTTCATCGCGGGTATGACGATGTTCCTGCTGCGTCGCAACCGCCGCGACGCGTGGTCGTGGGCACTGCTGGCCGCCTGCTGGCTGGTCAGCCTGCAGCACGTGCACGTGCGTGCCCTCGACCTCAAACCCGGCTTCGAGGTCGCCGTCTGGCCGGCGCTGGTCCTGCTGACCGGAGCGTACGCGGTGCTGCTCGCCATCGCGCTCGGCGTCACCGACCGGGTCTCCTGGCGTTGGCTGGGCACCGCGGGGACGCTCAGCTACCCCTTCTACCTGCTGCACCAGCGTGCCGGCTACAGCCTGATCCGTACTGTGCACGCCGGGACCGGGCTGCCCGCGCCGGTGCTGATCGGGGGTGCCGTACTCGTCGTGCTGGTGGTGGCCGGGCTCGTCCATCGCTTCGTCGAGCGCCCGCTGGCGCCCGTGGTGCGTGCCGTCGTGCTGGGCCGGCGACATCGAGGTGTAGCAGCAGGCGTCGTGCCGAACATGAGGGAAGTATGAGACGAAGGACGACGGACGCTGAACCCGCCTTCCGCGAGCTGTTCGAAGCGGCGTACGACGATTTGTTGTGTTTCGTCGAGCGCCGCGCGCCGCTCGCCGGGGCCGACGACGTGGTCGCCGAGGCGTTCCTGACCGCCTGGCGGCGGTTCGACGACGTGCCGGACTCCCTCGACGAGGCCCGCGCCTGGCTGTTCACCGTCGCCCACAACATCCTGCGCAACCGGCAGCGCAGCGACCAGCGGCAGCACAGCCTCGCGCTGCGGATCCTGCGGGAACCGGGCGAGCCCGGTGCCGAAGAGGCCGACTCGGTGGCCATCCGCGTCGACCTGACCCGGGCCTGGCAGCGCCTGGCACCGGCCGATCAGGAGGCACTCACGCTGACGGTCTTCGAGGGCCTCAGCGGCTCCCAGGCCGCCCACCTGCTGGGGATCTCCCGGGCCGCGTTCAGCCTGCGCCTGCTGCGCGCCCGCCGCCGGCTGCGCCGGCAGCTACCCCATCAGCTGGACCCGGAACCCGCCCTCTCACCCGCCCGCACCGCCCCGCAGGGAGCCCGCGCATGAACAACGACCGCAACCTCGACCGGGCCCTGCGCCGCGCGGCCGACCCGGTGCCCGCCCGTGTCTCGGGGGAACCCGCGGGAGAACTGCTCGAACAGATCGTCCGCAGCGACCGGCGGGCCGCCCCGGCCCAGGCCACGACGCGCGTCCCGGGCCGTCGGCCGCGCCTGGCGATCGCGGGCGTGGCCGGAACGCTCGCCGCTGCCGGCGCCGTCGCCCTCGCCATGGTCAACATCGGACCCGCGTACGCGTCCTGGACGCCCGACCCGGCTCCGTTGCCGGCTGCCGCGGCCCAGGAGATCGCGGGCGAGTGCGTCCCGGCTCCGGAGCGGGGCGCCGTGCGCGTCGTCATCGGCGAGACACGTGGCGATTACGCGTACGTGAATGCCATGACGCCGGGCTGGAGCCGGACCTGCTTCCGCGACCACGACGGGAGCGTGCGCGAGTCCAGCATCCTCGCCGAGCCGCTCAGCGCCGAGCAACTGGGCGCCGCGGGCATCGAGTTGTATTCGTGGGGCCAGTTGCGCACGGAGGAGGGCTACGTCCGGCTCATGGCGGGACACCTCGGCTCGGGGGTCACCGCCGTCGACATCGCCGTGCGGCATGCCGACGGCAGCCCCACCCGCACCGTCCATGCCACCGTCCGGGACGGCTACTTCGCCGCCTGGTATCCGGAAGGCATCGACGAGTCCAGCAGCAACAGCACCACGCTGACCCTGCGCCTCGCCGACGGCGGCACCGTCGGCGACCTTTCCGCCGGCGAGCTGCTCAACGAGGCGAAGAGGGACTGACAGTGCCCTCGTACATCTTGTCGATCTCGCCGGCGAAGTTCGCTTCCGTGCTGCGCCGCTTGATCTTGAGCGACGGGGTCAGTTCGCCGTCCTCGATGCTCAGGTCGCGGGGAAGGATGGCGAAGTTCTTGATCGTCTCCCAACGGTTGAGCTTGGCATTGAGCTGGTCGATGTAGCCGCCGATCAGGGCGCGCGCCTGCGCCGACGCGACGGCCTCGCCGTACGGCCTGCCCTCGAGCGGCCCGCCGGCCGCCCAGCCGGTGACGGCGTCCGGGTCGAGCGAGATGAGCATCGTGCAGTAGTTGCGGGCCTGGCCGACGACGACCGCCTGCGAGGTGTACGGGCACAGCGCCTTGAACATGCCCTCGACGTACGACGGCGCGATGTACTTGCCGCCGGAGGTCTTGACCAGGTCCTTCTTCCGGTCGGTGATCGTGAGGTAGCCGTCGGCGGACAGTTCGCCGATGTCACCGGTGCGGAAGAAACCGTCCTCGGTGAACACCGCAGCCGTCTCCTCCGGCAGGTTGTGGTAACCCCGCATCACGGGCGCGCCGCGCAGCAGGATCTCCCCGTCGGAGTCGATGCGGCACGCCACGTCGCCCAGCGCCGTGCCGCAGGTGCCGATCCGAACCGCACCGGGGCGGTTGACGAAGACGCCCGCGCTCGTCTCGGTGAGTCCGTATCCCTCGCTGATCGGCAGACCGGCCGCCGCGAAGAACTCGCCGAGCGGAACGGAGATCGCTGCCGCACCGGCGACCAGCACCCGGATGCGCCCGCCGAGGCGGGCGTGCAGTTTGCCGAATACCAGCTTGTGGGCGGCCGCATAGCGGACCCGCAAGCCGAGCGGGACCGACGCGCCGAGCTCCTCCCGGGCGACCTTCTTCTTGCCCGTGCGCACCGCCCAGGCGAAGATCCTGGCCTTGGCGCCGCCGGCTTCCCGCGCGCTGATGACGACCTTGTTGTAGACCTTCTCGAACACCCGGGGCGGTGCACACATGATCGTCGGTCGGACCGCGGCGAGGTTGTCGATCAACTTGTCCACCCGGCCGTCCACATAGGTGGGTAGTCCTACGTGCATGACGCCGCACAGCAGCGACTTGCCGAACGAGTGCGACAGGGGCAGCCACAGGTAGTGCAGGTCGTCGGCCACCATCAGGCCGAGCTCGCTCTGCGCGACCGCCTCCCAGCACCAGCCGCGGTGCAACAGCTCCACGCCCTTGGGGCGACCGGTGGTACCAGATGTGTAGATCAATGTGGCGAGGTCGTCCGGTCCGATGGCCGCGACGACCTTCTCGATCAGGTCCGGCTCGGCGGCGAGGGCCGCGACGCCGCGCGCCTCAAGCTCGGCGAGGGTCAGCTGCGGCGGCGTGGCCTCCGGGTCCGGTGCGCCGTCCATCAGGACGACGTGGGTGAGCATGGGCAGGCTGGCCCCGACGATCTTCCCGGCCTGCATCGGATTCTCGGCGATGACGACCCGGGAACCGGAGTCGCCGATGATGAAGGCCGTGTCCTGCGCCTCGGTCGTCGGGTACACCGTGGTGGTGGCCGCGCCGGCGCACATCACCCCGAGGTCGGCGAGGACCCAGTCGAGTCGGGTGTTGGCCAGGATCGCCACCCGGTCCTCGGCCTCGACGCCCAGGCCGCGCAGCCCGGCAGCGATCGCGGTGGCCCGCGCGCCCACCTGCGCCCAGGTCAACCAGGCCGGCCCCGAGTCGTCAGCGGCCGGGGCTGCGAACGCCGGCCGGTCCGGGGTCGCCGCGACCCGCTTGCGGAACATGTCAGGAATCGAGCGGTACGGGATATCCAGTGTCATCGGGACGCCACCTCCGCCGGGCCAGAGAGTCACACCGTACCCATGATGCTGCCACCAACGCAGTGACCAGGGTGAATCCGGCTATGCCGGAGCCGGGCGGCCGAGGGCCGCGCGCAGGTTCCGCGGACCGGAAGGACACGATCCGATACCAACCCACGACGCGTTCGCCGTGAGTGGTTAGTGTCGCGACTGCGGGTGACCAGTCGTCACCGTTTTGTCCGTACCCATAGGACGAACGCGTTTGTCCGTACCCATAGGACGAGGTGGATACCATGCGTGCATCAGGGATGCAGGCGAGAAGGCTCCGGACGGTCATCGCCGCCGGTGTCATTGCGGCGCTGACGATCGGCGCGGCCGGCTGCGCGGAAAGCGACCGCGACAGCGGTGGCGACGAGGGCAAGGCCGCTACCGGCGGCACCTTCATCTTCGCGGGTGCCGGTGATCCGAAGAACTTCGACCCGATCTTCAACGACGACGGCGAGTCGTTCCGGCCGATCCGGCAGATGTACGACACCCTCGTCACCCACAAGCCCGGCACCGCCGAGCTGGAGGGTGGCCTGGCGGAGAGCTGGTCCAACGACCCCACCGGCAAGATCTGGACGTTCAAGCTGCGCCAGGGTGTCAAGTTCCACGACGGCTCCGCGCTGGACGCCGCGGCGGTCTGCGCGAACTTCGACCGCTGGTACAACATGAAGGGCGAGGCCGCCCAGTCCCAGATGATCTACTACACCGACATCTTCGGTGGGTTCGCCGGCAGCCCGGACGCCGTCTACGACAACTGCAAGGCGCAGGACCCCGCCACCGCGGTCGTGACGATGAAGAAGTACAAGGGCGCGTTCCCGGGCGCGTTCACGCTCACCGCGTTCTCCATCGCCAGCCCGACCGCGATGAAGCAGTACGACTCCGACAAGGTGACGCAGAACGGCGACTCCTTCGCGTACAGCACCTTCGCGACCGAGCACCCGACCGGCACCGGCGCGTTCACCTACGGCGGCTGGAACAAGGCGACCGGCGAGATCACGCTGAACAAGAACCCCGACTACTGGGGCAACAAGGCCAAGGTCGACAAGCTGATCATCAAGATCATCAAGGATGAGAACACCCGGAAGCAGGAGCTGCGCGCCGGCACGGTGCAGGCGATCGACTTCCCGGCCCCGGCCGACCGCAAGGCGCTGGCGGACGAGGGCTACCAGGTGCTCAACCGGCCCGCCTTCAACATTCTCTACCTGGGCATCAACCAGAAGAACAACCCGAAGCTGAAGGACCTGCGGGTCCGCCAGGCGATCGCGTACGCGCTCAACCGCGCCCAGCTGGTGCAGACCAAGGGCCCGGGCGGCGCGGCGGTGGCCGACGAGTTCCTGCCGAACACTGTGGCCGGTTACGCCCCGGACGTGCAGAAGTACGAGTACAGCGTGGACAAGGCCAAGCAGCTGCTGGCCGAGGCCGGCGCGACCGGCCTGACGCTCAACTTCTACTACCCGACCGAGGTGTCCCGGCCCTACATGCCGAACCCGCAGGAGATCTTCACCGTGCTGGCGAACGACCTGCAGGCCGCCGGCATCAAGGTCAACGGTGTCCCGCGGCCGTGGAACGGCGGCTTCAAGGACGACGTGCAGCAGTTCGGCAAGCAGGACCTGCACATCCTGGGCTGGACCGGCGACTACAACGACCCGGGCAACTTCGTCGGCACGTTCTTCGGCCGGGCCAAGGTCGAGTTCGGTGACGCGTCGATGACCGACATGTTCACCGCCATCGGCAAGGCCGACGCGACCGTCGACCCGGCGGCCAAGAAGGCCGCGTTCGAGCAGGTCAACCGCGACCTCGCCACCAAGTGGCTGCCGGCCGTGCCGATCTGGCACGCCCCGCCGGCACTGGTCACCACGAAGAACGTGCAGGGTCTGGTGCCGAGCCCGCTCACCGCCGAGGAGTTCAACACCGTCTCGCTCACCAAGTAGCAACAGGCGTAGCCGCACGGCCCGGGCCTTGGAAGGTCCGGGCCGTCCGGCGCGAATCTGATAAGGATTCCTCATGGTGAGAGTCATCCTGCGCCGCCTGATCCAGCTGGTCGTCACCCTGATCGCCCTGATGACCCTGGTCTTCTTCTGGCTGCGCAGCCTTCCCGGCGGACCCGTCGACGCGTTGCTGGGCGAACGCGCGACCCCGCAGACCCGCGAGTTGCTGACCCGGGCCCTCGGCTATGACCAGCCGATCTGGGTCCAGTACGGCCGCTTCCTCAAGAATGTGGTGACCGGCAACTTCGGCAACTCCATCCGCACCGGCGAGCCGGTGATGGAGGTGATCAGCCGGTCCTTCCCGGCGACCATCGAGCTGGCCGTCGCGGCGATCATCATCGCGATCGGGCTGGGCATCCCGCTGGGATACCTCGCGGCCCGGCATCGCGGGCGGCTGCTCGACAACGCGACCATCATCGTCACCCTGATCGGCATCTCGATCCCGATCTTCTTCCTGGGCTACCTGCTCAAGGACTGGCTGACCCAGGACATCCACTTCTTCCCGCCGTCCGGCCGGATCTCCACCGGCCTGGGCAACACCGACGTGACCGGCTTCTTCGTGCTGGACGGGCTGCTGACTCGCGAGCTGGACGCCTCCGCCGACGCCCTCTGGCATCTGGTGCTGCCCGCCTTCACCCTGGCGACGATCCCGCTGGCGATCATCATCCGGATCACCCGGGCCAGCGTGCTGGACGTCCTGGACGAGGACTACGTGCGCACCGCGGACGCCAAGGGCCTGCGCGACGCCACCATCCGCAAGCGGCACGTGCTGCGCAACGCGCTGCTGCCGGTGGTCACCACCATCGGCCTGCAGACCGGTGCGCTGCTGGCCGGCGCGGTGCTGACCGAGAAGGTCTACAACTGGGGCGGCCTGGGCACGCTGATCACCGACTCGATCAGCGGCAGCCGCGACTATCCGGTGCTCCAGGCGCTGATCCTGCTCGCCGCCGTCGTGTTCATCGTGGTCAACCTGCTGGTCGACCTCTCGTACGCGGTCATCGACCCGAGGGTGCGTGTGCAATGAGCCGAACCGGAGGGATCTCGACGCTCGCCGACCACAAGCGCCGCCGCATCGACGAGCTGACCGCGCGGACGGCCGAGGCCGGCGGGGTCAGCCTGATCCGCGACGCCGGCCGCCGGCTGCTGCGCGACCCCACCGCGATCGTGGGCGGGGTGATCATCCTGCTGTTCCTGATCATCGCGATCTTCGCGCCGCTGGTGGCGCCGCACGACCCGGTGCAGCGGTTCCCGGAGCTGACCCAGCACCTGACCGTCGACTCGATCCCGGGCGCCACCGCCGGGCATCCGCTCGGCAGCGACCCGCTGGGCCGCGACTTCGCGTCCCGGATGATCTACGGCGCCCGGCAGACGCTCTTCGTCGGCGTCCTGGCCACGCTCATCGGCCTGCTGCTCGGCGTGCTGCTCGGCGCGATCGCCGGCGCCGTCGGCGGCTGGGTGGACGTGCTGATCATGCGGATCACCGACGTCATGCTGGCCCTGCCCAGCCTGCTGCTGGCGATCACGCTGGTCGCCCTGGCCAGCAGGTCCACCCAGTGGACGGTGATCATCGCGGTCGCGGTGGTGAACGTGCCCATCTTCGCCCGGCTGCTGCGCGGATCGATGCTGGCGCAACGGGAGAGCGATCATGTGCTCGCGGCCCGCGCGCTGGGCGTGAAGCGGCGGGACATCGTGCTGCGGCACATGCTGCCGAACTCGCTCACCGCGGTCATCGTGCAGGCCACCCTGACCTTCGCGGTGGCGATCCTGGACGCGGCCGCGCTGTCGTTCCTGGGCCTCGGCGACCCGGACATCAACCGGGCCGAGTGGGGCCTGATGCTCGGCGTGGACGGCGTGCGGTATTTCGAGGTCCGCCCGGAGCTGGCCTACTTCCCCGCCCTCGCGATCATCGCAGTGGCCCTCGGCTTCACCTTGCTCGGCGAAAGCATGCGCGAAGCGCTCGACCCGAAGAACCGGCGGTGATCAGTCATGCCTCTGCTAGACGTTCGTGATCTGTCGGTGGTCTTCCAGCGCAAGGGCACCAGGCCCGTCACGGCGGTGGACGGCGTCAGCTTCACGGTGGAACCCGGCCAGACGGTCGGGCTGGTCGGCGAGTCCGGCTGCGGCAAGTCGGTGACCAGCCTGGCGATCATGGGTCTGCTGCCGCGCCGCGGCAACAAGGTCACCGGTGAGGTCCGCTTCGAGGACACCGACCTGCTCAAACTGCGCCCGCAGGACCTGCGGGACCGCCGCGGCCGGGACATCGGCATGATCTTCCAGGACCCGCTGTCCTCGCTGAACCCGGTGCTCCCGCTCGGCCTGCAGGTGGCCGAGGTGCTGGAACGCCACCGGGGCCGGACGAGGCAGGCGGCGCTGCGGGAGGCCCGGGGACTGCTCGACGCGGTCGGCATCCCGGACCCGACGCGGCGGCTCAAGGAATTCCCGCACCAGCTCTCCGGCGGCATGCGGCAGCGGGTGCTGATCGCCATCGCCCTGGCCTGCAAGCCGCGCCTGCTGATCGCCGACGAGCCGACCACGGCGCTGGACGTGACCATCCAGGCGCAGATCCTCACGCTGCTCAAGGACCTGGTCGACCAGTCCGGCACGGCGCTGGTGATGATCACCCACGACCTCGGGGTGGTGGCCGGGCTCTGCGACACGG
>Ga0307515_10003672_pt1 | contig 32227 bp, 39 predicted proteins | sample 17_EM_MG_FD_194513 | JGI IMG/M metagenome (GOLD analysis project Ga0307515, IMG submission 194513) | Populus trichocarpa ectomycorrhiza microbial communities from riparian zone in the Pacific Northwest, United States - 17_EM | ecosystem: Host-associated > Plants > Roots > Unclassified | place... | reverse complement strand
GCCCTTCAACCTCCGACGCTGTCCAGTGTTCTCAACCGTCCCGTCCGACGGCCGGGGACGGTAGTGCCGTCTGAGATCTCGCCAGGACGGACGGGACGGCACTAAATCCGTCCGTCCCGTCCTAGCATATTAATTACGGCAGGACGCCCGTTGTCTGCCGGGGACGGTGAAAACACCGTCATCGGTGGTCATCCACCGTCCCCGGCCGTTATCGGGCGGTTAGAGGATATACTTAGATGATTAGCAATTGAGGCTTGTGTTGCAGGAAGCCCTAAGGTTCAGTGCATGGTCGTGACTGTCTCATTAGACTTCACACCATGACTGTCCATTTTAGACTTCACACGATGCTCGCCCTCATGCTCTTCATACTTAAGACGCACCTTTGTCCGTCTCTCTTGTACCTACAATCAACTCACTCATTCACATCAACAATATACGTAATTTTCGTTACATCCGTCATACCTACCGCTGCGACTCTCTACACACCAAAGTTGGAAGACTATTCAATGAGACCTGGTGGCTACGGTGGTGTTGAACAGAGATGAAGTACCGCTACTGTTGAACAGAAATGAACGGACTTGAGACTCCATCTAGAGAAATGGTCTTGGAACCGGCGAGACTTGTGGTAACTACGTGAAAAAAACCCCTCAGGAGTGCTATATAACATTAGAGACCGAGCCACTAACACGAGACGAGACGAGACAAGTTTCAGCAGATCCCGGGACCTCTTGTTCCACCCTAGATTGCATTGCGCGGCCACGAGACTTAGAGCAAAGCTCCGGCAGTAGGCGCGGAATATCTCATCCATATGTTTCGTATTTGAGCGTACGATCTGGGTAAAGTTCACAATGCATTTGATCATCGCTCAACCACTATCTAGTCTCCTCACTAACTAACCCTCATGGTCTGGCAGCTTCAACCGCATGAACCTCTGAAGCCCCAGAGGAAATAGAGTGCGGTACAATGACAACACGGCGGAATGATCTTTGTCAGTTGCTCTTGGCTGAAAAAGTAGTCATGAGTTGTCACTCACGGAATCCCGGGATGTCCTTGTTATATATCCTGTGGAAAGTGACTCAGAGTGGCGAGTGGTGAAGCATCAAAGTTTTCTCTCATAATTCTCTGTATATAAATCGAGACTTTCTCCTTCTCTCCTTCTCTCCACTGTATCATAGAATCAATACATAGTTCTCCCCTAAGTACTATAGCAACAGTCCTGTGGCTCAAAAATCCGTCCCGGGATATCTCGTCTTGCAGCTACAACTCACCTACGCTGGACGAAGTCTCGCCCTATCCAGATATCTGGTCACGTGTTGAACACTAGTCACATCTACAGTGAACTTATGGGTAAATATAAATAATACCAAGGAAACTCAAGGTTGCGATCACGGTGATGAATCTGGTGAAGTGGTATCAAATATATGGGGAAAGTTGTATGTTTGGATGAATAACATTCGTCTATATTGCGTTAAACACCTTTCGTGAGGGAATCAAACTTTGACTGTCCCTGTGGGCTCTGTGAACTGTAGCAGATCCTAATTTTGATGACACCACAAATGGTCACTCTGCATTGACCATTATTTGACAACCATTAGTAAAAGAAACGTCTTAGACTATTACTTGGAGAATTATTGAAAGGGTTATCTTGTGGAACCTTCAATTGATATTGATCTTCATGGCCGAATGATGATGATTTAGGTTTTTTCAGGGTACCCATTACCATGTAATTTAAGTGATTTTCTGAGTTTGTTACATTCGTGATTGTCAGGCGATCGCGGTGTAGTGGGACACAACCAAAATATTGGACAAAACTGATCGACAACTAAAAGTTTATTAAAAGCTGTCTGTACAACCGGCTGGGCTATACCATTAGAACATCCGAAACTGATGCGCACTATCTATATTGGTCTTGAACCTGAAATTGAAATTTAAACATTAAACTGAGTTAGATGCATCTACGGTCATCATTGATTCGGGAAATGGAGAGCTTGGAGCGTGGAGTCTTGAAGCACTAATGTTGCACCCCGTTTGGGGTTTAGAGTTGTGCGGACGCAGGCCCATCCGTGTAGAGTCGAATAGAGCATGTTTCATGTTTCTCAGATGTTGCGTGTCTAGCGGCAAGAGTTGTAATGAGTGGCACCGGCATGCCCGAATATTTATCCGAAGATTCTCTGTATATATCTTCCTCTTTCTCTTTATTTCTTCTCTCGGTACTATAATCTATACACGCCCACGGTTCTCCCCTCCATATCGCAACAGAAATACTGTGAGAGCGAGTGATATATGGTGACCCCCTTTTTTTTCCCTCAAGACAACCCTGTCAGCGGTTCGATTCTGATTAATTAAGTCTTATTGATTTGATGTGTCGCTGAGAGCGCTTATAATGGGGGGAGGTGGGAGGTTTGGAGACTTGAAAATCTGGCGAGTAATTATATTGTACCGTTGGGTGAGGCAATGATAAAAATGCATGGCAGCCTTTTTCCGCCAAAATACCTCATGCCACGACCTTGTACCCCATGTCCGTAGACAAAGCTGGATTTAAAAATTTGTCTGGTTTCCACACCTAAAGATTGCATATGATCTAGAGGGTTGTGGGACAGGGCCAAGGTGGTGGGATGGCGTCATATTTTTTCAAGATGGGGGTTACAACTCGGTGGAGAAAGTCTGATTTTACGAGTGGTGTCCAAATAAATCCTGGAATTCTCACTTTATCTATGGAGTAAGAGGTTGTGTGACAGGGTCATACCCTGTACCAGGACCCCGTGATGTAGAATACTGTACTAGCGGATGAGGTTGGGACGAGTCAGGAGTGAGTATTCCAAAAGATTTTATAACAGATTTGGCCCGGTTTTGACCATCCTGTGATTGGAAAAAAGTGTCAGCAAAAAAAAGTGCCCCAACCTCATCCGCTGGTCAGGCGCAACAACATCGGGGCCGTATCCTGTCCACCACCATCCCGTCTCACAGCCAACTACGTTGTCCCACAACCTTGCGGATAAAGTCCAATCCAAAGTGTGATAACTAGACAATTTTAAAATGCAGACTTTGTCTACAGACATGAGGTACGAGGTTGTGGCACGGGGTATCTTGGCAGAAAAAGGGCCCCATACAATTTGAGTTGTTTCCGGTTGCTATAGGGAGCCCGTATACTTAAGCATGTAGACATGGGTTACATTCACTACTCCAGTTGACGTACAGCTGAGCGACGCTAAAACTAGCCTTCCCGCTGAGCCGCACCTTAAGTAGTCGACTGAACCTTCCCTACTTACACGTGCTATTGTTTAGTGTGTTGCGATCTGAAGTTGGAATTGGAAATTTTGATAGTTGTTGGTTGTACCTTTCTTCACTGTGAAGCTGCAGTAGCAATGCGGGGATGTCTAATGTCCGACAATTATGTGGATTATAAATTAACCAGTATGGTAACACCGCTCATGAATGAGAGGTGAAATTTGGCGAGTGATACACTATGACCTAATAGATTTTATTTAGAAAGCAGATGTTCGTATATCACGTGATGCTGTTCTGGAACTCGGAGAGAGTTTTATCTCACACCCTCGCCAACTGTAAATCGTCGCGGGGGTTGCCTGGTGCAGAGTTGGAAGATTTTGGGCACTTGGGAAAGTATCAGTCGTGGTTGCGCATATGTCGCAACCTCGGCGTGTGGTAGAAGATTAACTTCACCACCGAAAATAACTCATGTACAGAGGCTCTGCGGTCTCATCACCTGCAAGAACTATACAAAATCGAACGGGCCAATGATAACGGAGACCGGCGAGCAAGTACGGAAGTTCATCGCGTACCTGCCAACGAAGCCGCGAGGCTGTGTATCTTCGGAATTTATGATTTGTGACTATAACCCCATTGAACTTCTGCCTGAAGTCTTCATTCTGACCGAAATTGCTCACCGCTGCGTGTTTATAAATCACTATTTGGTACTTGGATTTATGCTAGCGGCTTAATGTGACCTGAAGTGATACTTCAAGAGCGTTCCCCGCCACGTAGAAGTCACGGAACTTTATCCCGCCCCGAGTATATCGACTTCTAGCTGCTAGTAAGTTGGCATCTGTAGCCTACTACTTAACAGGGAAGATCGACCATTGGGGAGAGCTTTGGAAAAAGCCGATCCCGCTAGCGGTCATGTTACTGAGTTGTTCAAATTGCAGCGCGAATAGTACCTAGCTGCCGGTAATAAAATTGCGGAATTAAATGTGCGTTATTGTGTTCGAGGGTTATAGGGTGTGGCAGTGACAACGTTCAAATATTACAACCTCACCTTGCATCGTCGTGTGAGAGTCACTGCTGGATGTGACGGCATCTCTTATCGTTACATTTCATTGATAAGAGTGTCAAGGATTGAGGTATGAACAATTCAGCACATCTCATGTTTCCGTTTCTTGTTTGATCTTTTCATTAACCATATACCTAGTGTGATGGTGATGTTGGTGATGTTGGTGATGTGTTATTATACGTGGCTAGAAGTCAGACTTAGGTATCTAAAATTATAGACGAGGCTACACCTTCCGGTTGCCAGGAGTGAACCTAGCCAGTTGTCCAATATTGCCATTCTGGTAATACGGTCACATACACACATTATATCCCTCTCACACTGTGAGCTCATTTGGATGTTATTAGTATATAACAAGAAATCGGCCGTTCAGATGTTCTTTCCCGAACACCACAGTCACTTCACATACCCGACGTACACCACATAGAAAATCAACCACGCGTTATACAAGCTACCGGCCAAATAACTGGAATAACGCCGTTTCTGTCAGACAATGCTCGAATGTTTGTCTTGTGGTTCACTTATTGGTACATATGTAACTCAAATGTAGTTCCAGTCATCGCCGAGCGAGACGTGAAGTTCGCACCTACTGCACCAACCATAATCGAGACACTTATCGAAGCCAATGCGGATGTTTGGGAGTTGTACTTAAATAATCAATTCTGTGCAGTCGGTTACCGGGCTTCTGCCGCAGAATTTGACAGTACATACAGGGACTTTGCTAAGGTATATTCCACATCTGTTCATATGATCTCACACTCTAACCCGTGAAAAACGTGTAGCAATGCTATCTCTACCTGGTCGAATACGCCCGCTTCTCCGCCATCCGCGGGCTACAAGACCCAGCTACCCACACTCAAGCTGGCATGAAGAACTTAACCGACGAACTCCCTCATAAGCTGAGACACGTGGAAAAATTGTTCAACAAATGTATTGACAAGATGGGGATTAATGCGGAAGACCTGCGGAATGAGAGACTTTCACAAGCGATATCAGGTTACACGGCTTGGTTGGAACTAAATGCAATGAGGGATGATGTTTTCTCAAATTATGTCAGGATGATTCCTTGTATTTGGGTTAGTAGATCCTACAAATAATTATGAGGGGTTATAAGAGTAGACAACTGATACGTTCAATAGGGTTGGCATCAGATTGCATGCCACTTGAACAGGCAGGGACCTGGTACGCATCAACCATCACAGGATTTTGAGAGCTGAACTTACATGCTGATACATATATAGGTGACAATAATACATTATTCTACAACCACTGGTTCGAGGAGAGCATGCGGAGTCAGCCAGCGAGAAAACTTTCTGGTAAGTACTTCCATTTTCCCGGCGTTTGTTAGGCAGCCGAGTAACATGAAATCAGCGTACCTGGAGGCCAACCGCCGTGACTATGAATGCTGGGCCAACTGGAAGAAATGGAGCGCTGGGTTTCGACAGGCGTGTTTATTCGAGATTGCGTTTTTCGATGCGGCGTTCAGGCGAGATCTTGTGACTTGACTACAGGAACTTCTAGAATCATTATGTAGCTTGGATTTTCTTTTTGTCCTATCATTATCTTATCTATTGGGGTACCGAATGGCATGTAATTTGCGTGTGGGTAGTGCTATGTATATAATAATGTTCAGAATGGAAGTATTTGTTCATGTGCTACATGCGCAGCTCAACCGCATAGCGGGAAGTTTGCATACTCGTGCAAGAGATTATCGTGATATGTGGGTTAGGGTTTGCATAGTGTCTATATCCTGCGCTACCTTCGTAAGTTCAACAACGGTGTGAATGAGGTACTCAATGACAACTGATGCATGTTAATACATTCATGCAGACGGGATGACCAAGAAATACACTCGACTGACGGTGGAAGAGGTACTTTCTGACACAGGATTCCCAGTTCTTTCACACACTTTAGGAGAGACGTACTGTGAATTAGGGATAAATCAAATACAATTGTGTTCTTATCTACTAAGCGATTAAGATCAAATAATAATGATATTCATTTGAAGGACGAGCAGGTACAGCTGCGTACCACAGAATCGAAGTAACAGTGGTTAGACCACTAATATTTACCATTAGGCCTAGGAGCAACCGTATAATTTATACTTCAAGTTTATCCTACTCATGTATAGGCGGTTAAGAGCATTGAGTTCGTTCAGGATATTCCGTAATAGGTTAACATCCTGTAGATAATTTACACATTTCAATTATTAACTATCACTCGCACAGCTGCTACAGCTTCTCGACCTGATTTCCATTAGAAGGGATATATTTGTCTCGGCATGCAATAGCATGAAGTTTAACTGGATGCATATATTAGTACGTTCCGAACTTGGTGATGTGATTCTGGCTATCAGAATTAGTCAAATCTTCAGTGGTAAGATACTAGCGCGGTTTTACTTCTAGAGTAGTTCGTTTCCATCATCTACGGCCATCTAGGCTCGGCTATAATGGATCAAGGCTAACCGGAACTCTGATTCTAACGTAAGTTTTCACATGGGTTGGGAGAGTAATTTTTAATGTAGGTGTCTCAGTGGGCTATGTAAGAACGTGCGGGGCAGCACAATTGGCATCGCGAATTTGTGGAGGCTCGTCACTTCAAACATGGTTGCTTGTAATTGTTTGTTTAAACATTAACCCAACTGGCACGACATTATCTGTAAGTCTGGAAGATGAACCGTGAGTAGAGCTGCGCTGGGTGAGGTTGTATGCATGAAGTATCTATGACAGGATCAGGAGGGATTCGCGGTTATTGGCATGACTGACTCACTAAAACTGAGAGTATGACATATTCGGGTGTTGCTCTGGGTACAGCACGGATAAACCACGATATAGTTTAACGAAGTCTTTCTTTTAGGAAGGGGAGTGAGTTCTACATGCAGGTTGTGCTCTGCGCACGATCCGTTCCAAGTTTTAACCGTACTGACTCACATCTAGTCGAAATCCTCAATTTTTGAGGGCAGCAACTCTAAACCATTGTTTGTTATCCATATAGGTGTCAGATCCATCGTGCCACTCACAGATTATCCGTTAGCCAATTGAAGCCTGTGAATAGCCATCGATTTCATTGCTACAAAACACGGGACGATCTTGAGCCATTGGCCCAAAATATCATTATCCATTGATGAGGATCTAATCCCTATTGTGTCTTCCAATGCTATATTACGACTCAATTTTACATCAAACATCACAACAACCTAGTTAGTAAACCTTTTGGATGTCCGGACTCGAGGCGCTCCCTCGGGTCCCGAAGTATCTCTGAGTCTGTGCAGTCGATTGCCCACCATGCCCCGCGGCAAAACAGACCTGACGGCAGTGTTCTGAACTGTCCCGTCTGACAGCCGGGGACGGTGGTGCCGTCCGATGTTTCTCTGAGACGGGTGGGACGGCGCCAAGCTTCAAACTATAGCGCATCGTGAGATTTAAACCGCAAAAGCGTAGTATAACTGGCACACCTTGGGAGCGCTATTCTTACGATAAGGTCGTGTAACCTTAAATCACAAACGTGATATATAGACGCCATTCTGGTGTAAAAGTGATGTCGAAGGCGTGTAAACGAGATGCTAAAGGCGTGTGACAGCCATAGCAGTATCGCGTAAAACAAACTATTTCATGGCGGTAATTACACTCTCACCACCACTAGTGCAAAGTTACAATCTCACGACAACCTCACTATAACCTCACGACAATTTCACAACAAAATCATACGCTACTACCAGGACAACCTCACGACAACCTCACGATAATTTCACGATAATCTCACTACAATGGCACGACAATCTCACGACGAAATAATCACAATGCCACGCTACCTGTCGTGTGATTGCACCAAGTGGATTTGCGAAAGGTCTCGGCGAAAAACGAAAACAAAAACGGCAAAATAACTCAGCAACCACGATAGCGAGCGACAAGTGGACACTGGCATTCGATTTTTAGCATCGAATTGACCCCGAAACGGCACTTCCAGCACCTCTGGACGATTGGAGGAGGAGGCCGGGCATGGTAATGGCAGAATGTGTATGTAATCAACAAGACGTGAGACAACAACAAACGAAGCAGCAACGATGGCAACCCAAGAGGGTGCAAGCCCCCAGGGAGGGACGATCGAAATGTCACCGATTGACAGATATGAGTATGGCAGAAGCAGGAGAGGCTAGCAGCATGGCTTGCAAAGTGTCGGGAAAGACAACATGTGTCCACTTCATGGCTCCAAGTCAGCAGTGGGAGCGGAATAAGAATGGGAAAAGACTGAGAAGTGAGATCCAAGAGTCATCAAGCGCACCTGGAGACTGGAAAACCTGAATGGAAAAAATGATGTGGCAGCAGGCACGCAAGGTGACACAGCTGTACCAAACAGCTGACAAGATGGCAAGATTCCTAGAGGCACACACAGCATTTGAAGAGACACAATGGCGAGGCATGCGGAAGTGGATGGAGGACAGGGAGAGGAAGTGGGATGCTCACCACAAGGGCGATGTACTGTGGGGGATGGGCAGCTTTGATATGGCCATGAAGATTCTGGCCAGAACAATAGCAGGTGAGAAAGAGCCAGAGGCTGAAAATGGCCTGCAACTGTCAAACTAGACAGGCACAACATAGTGAGAGCAAGAACCAAAACAAGACCGGGAGCAGCAGCAGCAGCAGCAGCAGCAGCACACAGAACTGTGGCCAGTGCAGCAGTGACTAAAATCGACTGCAGCCCCGACCCAGACCCTGAGGATAACAACAACAACCATAATGATACCTAGCTTGCCCAGACAACTGCAACTCGTAATGAATGCAACATCAAAGTCTTGGCAAAAACAGAAACGGCGAATTAAGTCAACAACAACGACTGCAATCAAAAAGTGCACAGCGGCAATGGAGTTTTAGTGTTGCATTGAGCCAGTAATGAGACTCCTGGCACCTTTGCACCACCAGAGGAAGCTGGGCACGTCAGCAAAAAGGGCGCATACAAGAAACAACGCAATTGCATGGAGTTGCGAAAAGGCTTGGCGGAAAACGTGAAAATAGAAACTGCGAATCAATATGACAAACACAATTGAGAGCAACACACGGACGCTGGCATTGGATTGCTAACATTGGATTGCCCCTGGAATGGCACTTCCAGCATAACGTAATTCTTGGTCTAACCACCCACGACCTAGCAACTGATCACGTCATAAAGCACGTAAGAAAGCTTGGCTGCACATCTAATTACCCCGCTCCAGTGCCAAATTTTCACCACACCACCACCACAATTCTACAACAATGGGCAGGGTGAAGCCCAGGGTATCTGTACCGGAGTGTGAAAACAACCTTCCAAATGATCGCAATGATTATATAAATGGAGTTGAATTCTCTGTTCGTTCAGCTGCATCTAATTATGGTGTACCTTATGGAACCTTGTGTGACAGACTTCAGGGTGCACAACCCAGAGTAGAGGCTCACCAGTCTGAGCAAATACTTTCAGTAGAGGAAGAAAAATCAATTGTGAGGTTCTGTGAGACTCTTGATGATTTGGGTCATCCTTTAGAAGTGAAGATGGTAAAGGCATTTGCAATGTCATTAATTCCTCCAGGTCGGCGACGACATCTAGGCAAACATTGGCTTACACGGTTCCTCAATTGAAATATCTCTGTTATATCTAAGTTTAGTCAGCGTCTTGCCCACCAGAGAGCAAATGCCAATAACCCTGCAATTCTTAAGGACTTTCACCGCAAGGTATAAACATTTCAATATCTTGTAAAGATACTTACTAATTGATATAAACTGTTAGGAAAGCTTATGTGTCATCTCATAATACAATCTGAAAACATCTACAATATGGATGGAAGGGATTTCTCTTAGACCATGCATTCAAACTAAAGGTAATCTGCGGTAAGGATGCAACAATCCCCGCTATAGCCAGGATGGAAATTACGAAATAGTTACTGTAATTGAATGTGTATCTGCAGATGGTAGAGTGATACCACCTATGTATATTTACAAGGGAACAATGCACTTGATGGGCTGGCATACTGGTGTTACATCTCAACAGGAAGCAACATTTGCAGGGTCCAAAAAAGGGTGGACTGACCAAGAATTGAGGCTGGATGGGAAAAAAAGAAACTCTCAAGAATATACGAAGGATATGTATGTGCAACCAAATCTTTGCCCAGCTAATGCTGACTCCAACAGTGCCAAGGGTGAACCTCAAATTCCAATACTTTATGGGCATGACTCTTACTTGACTTGGCAGTTTTTTGACTACTGTTTGAAATACAACATTCACCCAATGTGTCTGCCATCTCACTCAACACACATTCTTCAGTCATTGGATGTTGGTCTTGTTGGTCCCCTTCAGCATGCAAAATCAGAGGAACTGGATACATGGATGAGAAAGGGAGGAAATTCAATTAAGAAGGGGCAGTTTCACAAGTACTATTCCATTAATAATACTATCACTGTATACAGGAAACTAACTGTATACTAGTCGTGTAACATGAGCCAGAGTAACAGCATATACTAACAAGATCATCAGGCATGCATTTGATGCAACCAGTATCTGGCCTTTCACCCATTGTAAGATTTTTGTTCGCCAGGCAGAAGATATCACTCGCGCCAAGACACCTCCTACCACTACCGTTAGACAATGAAGAGCTGTTAGCTGACTAGCATGCAGTGGTTGCCTCCATATCACCCACCTGTCACATTCATCTCACAAGCTGAAAAGCTTAATTGGCCAGTTGCTTAGAGCTCAACAGGGTGCCCTTGCACAGAAGAAATTGGGGGTGGAAATGATCCGAAATTTGCGTTCCTGAGCCAAAGACACCTCAGCAGCAATAGCAATGGATCGACGCCACCTTACGAAAGCAAGAGTGATTACTGCTGTGGATCTGGGACATCTGGAAGTGGAGCAGGAAGCAATTGAGGTTAAAAAAGCGGCGAAATCAAAAAGGTTGTTGGAGGCTCCTCCAGCAAAGATAGCAGGTTCTAGTGGTGCTAAAAGCACAAGAAAGAAGGTGACAACAGAAAAGAAAGTGCTTGTAATTGTCAGCTGCGATGGGGAGGAAGAGAAAGAGGAGGAGGAGAAATCTAGTGATGAGTTTGAGGGGGAATAAGGAGAAGGGAACAAACAACTTTGTAGATACAGAAGGGGAGCAGGATTCAGAAAACACTGGGAGCAGTGGAAAGAAGGGCAAGGAGGTTGCAAAGAAATTGCTAGTTGTCACGAGGTCTGGAAGGGTGGTCAAAGTTGGTAATTGGAGAGAATAGATTGTATCCGCACAACGTCAGTTTCCTGGTCATGGTCGGTCATGCAGTAAATTACAGTATCTTGACGATTGTAAGACGCCAAGAACAGCTGCTGCAGCACCTGACTGATGCAATGGGACAGCGACCACGACGACGGCTTTCGTCGCAATTGAACGAAATTGGATCACTTCAGGGATGACTAATGTCAGAGTGAGTGAGAGGTGACATGGACATGCGAGGAGCTGGAGACAGGATGGGTGATGCGCATATAGCTATGGCAATGGAGGTGAGTGCAGAGGTGGGGACGGCAGCGACCCCCATCACCACAGGAATTTTCATTACAGCGAGACTTGAGCCAAAGGAAAGAAATGAGAACAGGACGACGAGGTGGAGGAGCAACACCCCAGCTGCCGCTGGGATCCCCAGGGACTGGAGGAGCTGTGTTGCTGTGAATGAGTGAGTTGATTGTAGGTACAAGAGAGACAAACAAATGTGGGTGTTAAGTATAAAGGGCATGAGGGCGAGCATCGTGTGAAGTCTAAAATGGATAGTCATAGTGTGAAGTCTAATGAGACAGTCACAACCATGCACTGAACATTAGGGCTTCCTGAAACTCTCCCCCCTCTGGCTACACTCCACGAAGCAAGAACTAACTATACAAATGGGAGACCCAAGCATGATTGAAGATTGAAACATGCATGTAAACAAATGATAGCAAGCGTACATGCGCTACAAGTGATTCCCATTGTAGCCTTCTTACAAACCATACTCATGTGAAGTAACTGTGTGAGCAGGGAAAAGACTACCACCATAGCCTGTGGATGGCCATCCATAAACAAACACATGCATGAAACAGTCTTAAATCAATATTCCATCGTTGTGATCCACTTTCAACCATAATCGCATTGCCTTCGTGAACTTTGTGTTTTTCTCCTTGGTGAGCGCGTTTGCAAGTATGTTGGCCACATTTTCATATGTGTGTACATAGGAGTAGTTGACGATCTTGCGAGCATAGAGATGTCGACTGTTTTGGTAGCACACATGAATGTGCTTCGTTCTGGCCCTGAGCACTCCGGTTGTAATCTGGGTGAGGGCACCCTGATTGTCAAAATAGATTGGTAGCAGGGATTAGTCGCACAGAGAGCTGTGAATTTCTCTCTGGATGTGTAGTAGGCATCTCGCTTGTCTGGAGGCTTCGGAGTAGGCAATGTATTGGGCGTCGACTGTTGACAGGGCGATGAGGTTTTGCTTCTGAGACTGCCAAGATATGGTACCACCATGTTGACGGGTAAGCAAGATGTGTCCACTTTGAGACTGGCCGTCGGAGCTACTGCTGGCCAAACTAGAGTCTTTAAATCCGACACGACTGTGGTTGCCATTGCTGTTGCCTCTGCCGTTACCGTTGAAGTGCAGCCAAAAGTCTGCTGTGGCTTTGAGATACTGGATCACTTTCCTGGCTGCAGTCATATGGCTGGTGAATGGACAGGAATTGTATCGCCAGAGAGCAGCAACTGCATATGATATATCGGGCCACGTTGCAAGTGCTTCGTACATCAACGATCCGACAATCTCTTGATAGTGCTTGTCACTCTGCTTTTGGCACTGTCCATATCGAATTCTGTCTCCCCCCGATCGTCAGCTAAGTTGTGTTTTAAATTGGGGTCCATGGGAGTTGTAACTGCATCAGTATCTTGCATATGGAATCGCTTGAGACTCGTGGTGATGAAGGTCTTGAGGGCAAGACTGATGCCAGTGCCGGTTTCATCACGGTGGATCTCGATGGTGAGATATTGCCATGCTGGACCAAGGTTGGTGATCTCGGATTTCTCCAAGTGCTTCACCTTCACCTTCCTCACTGCTGTCTGGCAGACTCCATACTCGCATATATCATGGAGATGTCATCAACGTACAGAACGAAGAGAATGACAATGCTGCATTTATAGAGTTTCAGATCAGCTTGTGACTGTGTGGACCCGAGGATGAGGAGGAAAGTGGTGCGATCGTTGTGCCAGAGCCGCGGTGCTTGCTTAAGCCCGTAGTGGGCTTTCCTGTCCTTAACAATGATCAATGGTATGTTCATGTGCGCCTCTTGGTGGCCTTCTGGCCAGCCTCCGAGGAGCACCATTTAGAGATCATTGTCATCGACATCTGCGTTGAGAAATGCGGGGAGTATGTTCACGTGATCAATATTCGATCCACGTCTCCCGACCGGAGAGATGAGATATCGAAAGGTAGATCTCTCTTCACCAGGGGCATATGTCTCACCAATGATTGTCTGATCATAGCCTTTGATGACGAGGCGTGCCTTGTACTGTATAGACCCATCGGGGTTCCTCTTAGTCTTGAAGGCACATCTGGAGCCAACCGGCTTCACAGGAAATTGCTTCGATTCTGTGGAGTTGACTGCGGTGAAGGTGTTGTTTAAGATGAAGAAAGGGCTGTCTTCATGAATGGCTCGTTTCCAGTGATCTCGAAGTGGGCCTGCCACAGCTTAGGTATATCTTAATGGGTCCCCATTGTTAGTGGTTGATGCCAGTGCTGACGGTGCAATCAATGCTTCCACAGAGGCCTTGCCTTGACTTCGTGTGACACGACTCATGGTTGATGGTGGTGGCTGTTGAGTTGACTTCTTGGTTATGGCTGCGGCTTGCCTGCAGGCAGTGTGATTCTCGTGGCAGAGACGTTGGCGGTGCGTATTTTGCTGTCTCGATGCCGGTGGTGAATGCGTGCTATAATTACAACTGCGCGGAAGAATGATTGTATGCCCCTCATCAGGAGGATATGATCTTGAGCCTGTACATGCAGGGAGAGTTTGAAAGAGTGTATGGTCGTCGGGCAGATGGCGATGGACACCTGTTGCACTGATATCATTGGGACAGCCCTGGAGAAGTCTATCTCCACCCGGTCCAATTGCAGTGTTCTGTGATTAGAGAAGTCCATCTCCGGTATGAAGTTCCTCAAAGTATTCTGCATTTTGTGTTTGTCCAAAAATATCAATTCCTTCTCTGGTGCATGAAACGTATGCATTCCACTGTTCATCAAAGAGGACTTCTGACTGTGCTCGAACCACAAATTTGGGTCCCAAATTGTCCATAATGTCATTGAGTTGTGGGTGTAGCCTACCATCATGCAGGGCGTTGATCAAGGACCAAATTTACTTCGGTGCTGGGTTTTGTCGATTAGCTTGCTCACATAGTAGCTGAATCGTCGCGGGTTGTGACTAGTGGCCTTGTATGATATCTTCTCGCCAGCCTCATTGTGAGTAGTGTTAGCAACGGGTCCAAATTCCCGGGTTGGTTCCAGGTACGGTTCCACCCGAAACCGGACCGTGGCAACGGGTCTTACCACACGAAAAACCCAGACCATTGGAAATGGGCCGGTTTTACCACCAAAAACCCGGCATTTCAAGTTCACAATTCTGGCTCCAATTAAGTATTTGAGTTCTGATTGTATCATGACATGATCAGTACGTACATTGTGCAGTTTTAGCAGCTCTTTCACCTCCCGCTGTCATATTTGCGATCGGACCAATATTCGTTGAGTCGCTATCAAAAACCCGCCAATTTCGGGTAAAATCTCGCGTCATTTCACAGCAATTCAACGAATATTGGTCCAATCGCAAATCAACCAGCGGGAGGTGGAAGAGCGGCTAGAACTGCACAATCTACGTACTGAACATTTCATGATACGATCAGAACTCAAATACTTAATTGGAGCGAAAGTTGGAGGAACCGTGAAAACAGAACCGCGGTGCGGGTACAACCCGGTCAAAAAACCGCGGGTTTATGTCCCGCGCAGGTAACAAACTCCCCAAGACAAAGCGGGTCGCGTTTTTGGCCGGGTCTGGAACCGAACCGAACCGAACCTCCGGTCAAAACCCGGACACCTCCCGGGTTACCTGGACCCGTTGGTAACACTAATCGTGAGTGAGCGTGCCAATGCCATGGAGCATCACGTATGGAGTTTTGTACTGTGCTGTGTAGCCCCCTCGATCATGTTGTTTAGCCAGGCCTTCGTTCGGAGATCGCTGATGGATGTAGACTGCATTTTGACAGCTTCTGCCCAAAACTGGACCGGTGCTTGGGAGTCAGTCATCATCTCTCAAGCCTTCGCGGTGATGGTCCCAGGTCATTCTCTCCGCAACACTGATCTTGTGGTGAGAGTGAGGCGGGCACTGTTCTTATGTTGTGCCACCTTCAGGGAGCACCGAGAGGAAAGCCATGTTATGGTAATCTCCTTGGCCATTCTCGCATCAGAATCATTTAATTTCATAGCCCTGGCCCATAGCATCAACTTGGGCCTGCAAGGCCATATAGGCGGCAGTGCAAGTTTCTGACGTCCTGTCAGAGAGCATCCATACACATGTGAACCCAAGATAGTCATGAACAATCAGTATGAGATGCTTGCTGCCGCCGAATGTGGTAGTAGAGAATGGACCACATACATCTGAGTTTTCCAGATCAAAAGGCTGCATAGTGCGCCTGACCTAGACTCGAATGGACTTTTGCTTGAGCTTGGCTTGGATGAACACCATGCTGATCAAATCATCGTTCATGTATTCAGTGATGAGAGATCGCACGGAGGTAGCCCACATGTGAGGAATGCGCTCATACCATAGTTGTGACTGTGGGATGGTGAGAGTCTGTCGAGTTGTCTTTGACTTTGTGGCGGCAATTTGTGGGCTTGCAGAGATAGATATGGGTGCATGCGGAGGTGCATTCGGAGATGAGATGGCAGGTGTGCTTGGAGAGCTTGACCGTGATGCACTCGGAGGTGCATTCAGAGATGAGGTGGGCAGGTGTGCTTGGAGAGGTAGGTAGCGGTGGACTGCGAGGTGCATTCGGAGATGAGATCTGAGGTGTGTTTGGATGTACATTCAGTGGTCTGAATGGATGTGTGGTCGGGGATGGACTCTTAGATTCAGTGGTGAGTGTGCTTTGTGTTCTCGTCCTCTGGGTGGACTTGGAGATTGGGCCTGACTCATTGATTGGCGGTGTGCTTGGAAGTGCTTCAAAATTTAGTGCTGTGTGTGTACTTGCGAAATAGGGCGATATGAAGTAGAGATTATTGACACGATGACCGATGATAGAAATCGGTGACTGCGGTGATGATATGAAGCTGTTGCCTTCACAGTACTTGGCTGTGGATCCAGTGGAGTCGAGTGTATTGACGGAGAAGAGTGAAAGATGGAATGTAGGTGTATAAAGAGCATCGATCTCATACCCCTGAGTAGCATCAACAAGTCCATGATGAGTTACTCTTACCATGTTATCATCGCCAGGTTCAATGAGTATAGGTCGGCGTTGTTTTTTGGATGACTTGAAAGAGCTGCGATTGTTGAACATATGGTGAGAGGCCGCAGAATCAATGACCGAAATGGTATACGTGGAGTAGTAGGCGGTGATTGCACGACTGGATAGTCCGAGGAGATCTCGATCTCCAGCAGGGGTGATTGATCCTGCACCTTTGCGAACTATGCTTTGTGTTTCCTTCGCTTGTTTGAAGTGAGTGCAAACCCGACTCATATAGCCTGGGATCCCCCAATGGTAGCACGCTTTCTTGTCGGTTCCACCAGAGCTCTCATTTCCACCTGTCTTGTCGTTTGCACTGGAATTGCCGTTTCAGCTTTGAACAAGTCTCCCCTTGCTGCATGCTTCGGTTGTGGGTTGTCCATCTTGCAGTAGGTGCATCGATAAGGCTTCTGTTGTCCAAATATTTCACTTCCACCACGCCCAGGCTGGGGACCATAATAACCTCAGCGTTGAGAATAGAGCATGGGACCAGTCGAAGCGTCTGGGATTTCGGTCAAGTAGGATGCCTTCCATTCGTTCAATCGAATGGTATCCATGAACTGTTGTGAAGTGGGAGCCGGGAAATGTCTTTGGACGATACTGATCGTTGTGGCAAATTCCTTCGGTATGTGTGTAAAGAGATGACTGACAAGCTGTCTTCAGCGATCTCATCAGCAGAGCTGCTCAGCTGATTGCAGTAGTAGATAAACCGCGTAAAGTACGGATTCATGTTCTCGTGTTTTGCTAGGTGGCAGGCATGGAATTTGGGTAGGAGCTGGGTTGAACAGGATATGGAGAGCATCTTATCGAGTGGATCGGGGAGGATATCCCACATCTCTGCAGGATGGACTGCGTGTTTGCTATGTGGGAGGATCTCGTCGGAGCATCCCATGTAGATGATGGATTGGCCGTTGTGTCGTCTGGTTCGCCGGTTTCGCTGTTCGTTACGGCCTTCCTGGGTATCTCATTTCAGCTCAGGCTCCTCTCTAGTCAAGATCTTGTAACTGTCTGCTCCCATCATTACTCGCCGCACTTCCTCGTTCCACAGGGGCTAGTCATTCTCAATCAACTTTGCGATGTTGCGGCAAATGCTCTTGAAATTTTCAGTAGGCATTGGGTGGGAGGGTGGCGTTTTCAAGGCTTAAAAGGTCTTGTAAGCACGGGATGACACAGCTTTCGGGGGTGATGGTGATAGTGGGAGGTTGGTGATTTCGAGGATTCGGAGGTCTTGTGAGAGCGGGAGGATCGAGGTTTCGGGGGTCTTGGTAAAAATAGGACGATCGTGATTTAGAGGTTTCTGAGGACTTGTTAGAGTGAGAGGACGGAGGTTGCTGTGGTATTGGTGATAGGGGGAGAATGCTGAATTCGAGGTTTCGGAGGTCTTGGTGATTGAAGCGGTTTTTGGAAGGTCGTGGAAGTGAGAGAAAGAAGAAACTAAAGAATAGCTGATTTTGGTCAGTAGCGACCGCCATGCTCATACCCTGTTGATGTGAATGAGTGAGTAAATTGTGGGTACAAGGGAGACGGACAAAGGAGCGCATGAGGGCAAGCATCTTGTGATGTTTGAAACGGACAGTCATAGTGTGATGTCTACTCAGACAGTCGCGACTGTGCACCGAATCTTATGGCTTCCTGCAACCTGCTACATTGAGTTATTGGCTCAGCCACAACTCCGGGAGCCAGCGCAGGTACACCGGACAATCGCAAAGATGGCAGGCATGTATGAGACGCAAACAGCAATTCAGGATACACAGTTGCCAGGAATGGATATGTGGTTGGAGGAATGTGAGGAAAAATGTGATACTTACCACATGGATTACCTTCTCTGGGGCAACAGCATTACGGACATGGTCACGAGACTGATGGCTGCAATTGAACAGGGCCAGAAAGAGACAAACAAAATGAACACCAATGGTGTCGGTCTGGAAGCCTCCACGGACACAGACCTGACGAAGTGAGGGCGGCTGGAAGAACCTTAGGCTCACCAACAAGCACAACGTAGACTGCAGCTAAATCCTGCACCGAATTGAAAGACAAAGCAGAAGACAAACCTGGCATTGGCACCGGTAGCGACACCCACTCCGAGAAAGACAATGACATCGACACCAGTAGCTGGGGATGTCATCAGCACCGAACCCTACTTGACCATGGGACAGAGTCCAATCTCGAAATCAACAGAAACTGGCCGGTGTGGCGCCAGCCGGCACAACAGGCTCCAGTATGGGAGCAAGCCGCCTATTATAAAGGAGCGATGAGAGTGTGTCACTCCCCGACATGATGGATCAAGCAATTGCATCAGCGATCAACAGAGCTCTCTACTACCAGCAGGCTCCGGCCAACATCAAAATCATGAATGCAAGCAGGAATGTCAAGGGGGCAATCACAGCAATCACATATCAGAATGCAATAGCAGAGATGGCTCTGCAGTTGGGTGATATTATCATTACAGTTGCAAGGACAGTTAACACAGGAGTCGTTGATGCCAAGGAGAATGAGTCCTAGGTATGGCTGACGATCCATGCAGTACCTCTCAGATGGTACATGGGACAGGGTGCAGAGGGCCTGCAGAGGATGCGAGAGGGATTCGAAGTGGAGAACGAAGACATAGACATTTCAACCCAAGTATGGTGGCTAGCGAACCACCGCACAATTGAGGAGAGTTAGCACAATGGAGAAAGCACTACATTGTCAGTAGTCTTCATCGTAGAATGGAGGACAATAGCATATAGTGGAATCAAGAAAGGTCTCAAAACAGCATAAATCAGGTGCCCAGTCCAAGCTTACATGAATGCAGGCCCTGACAGCAGGTGTGAGCTGTGCTGCAGGTGGGGCCACATTGAGAACAAGAGAGGCAATATGCCCAGGTGTGGCTACCACTAGTGTTAGCAACGGGTCCGGGTAACCCGCCTGCGGTTCGGGTTCGGACCGCAAAGACGGTTCGGTTCGGTTCCAAAATCGTCCAAAACCTGACCCGCTGGGTCATGGCCGGCCAAACCAGGACCCGCACCTGTCAACCCGCGGGTTTTGCCGGGTTTGGCTAGACCTGTCGGTTCCGATCTCCAGTTCTGTGTTTCGGGTTTTCTGTTCATGGTTGCATTTAGATATCTTACTGCCAATTGCCCAATATTGACATTGGTACACGATTGTTCTTTTCAAATACATCTGCTCCCTTTCTATCTAAAAATAATACAGACATGCTCCCTGTCCCATCTTGAAAATGAGTGTCAATGGAGAGTCAACGATTTTTGGTATTGGATCTTGGTAATTTATAAGGTGACTGCTTATAAAACATCTAAAAATGAGGTAGTGGCCGCCTTTAAAGCCAAAAACCAAAGGCACATGCTTGCTGCCCCATTCTGAAAATGAGTGTCAACAGAGCGTCAACGATTTTCAGTCTTGTAAGTCAGGGAATTGAAAAGTGACTTATTTTTTGTTATGCATAATCATTATATTGGCCGCCTTTAATGGCCAAAGAGAAAGCGACACGCTCCCTGCCCGATCATGAAAATGAGCGTCAACGGAGCGCCAACGATTTTTGGCCTCGCATGATGGTTGATCAATGCCCGAGATGGCTGCTAATGGCTATAAATGGAGTTTTGACCGGTTGTATAGGCTCAAATGTTTAGGATCACTGAGTTGCAGCGTTGAAAACGAATCAGGTTGTGATTGTCCGGGAGGCTGTTGCGGGACAATCTCTTGCTTATAAGCCTAGAAAGGCAGCCAAAACCTTGTTTTTAGATGTTTGCGATCATTTGTCACCAAGATTACTCAAGATTCCAGTCCAAATATCATTGTCGCTCTGTTGACACTCATTGTCAAGATGGGGCAGGGAGAGTATCGCATTCTCTTCTGCCTGTAAAGGCGGCCAATAGAATGATTATAGATAACGAGGACTAATTCACATTTCAATTACCTGACTTACAGGACAAAAAATCGTTGACGCTCCGTTGACGCTCGTTGTCATGATGGGGCAGGGTGAATACAGCATTCTCTTTTGCCCATAAAGGCAGCCAATACGATGATTATAGATGACAACAACTAATTCACATTTCAATAACATGACTTACAGCATGAGAAATTGTTGACCCTCCATTAATGCTCCTTGGCATGATGGGGCAGGGAGAGTATCGCATTCTCTTTTGCCTATAAAGGCGGCCACTACGATGATTATAGATGACAACGAGTAATTCACATTTTAATAACCTGACTTACAGGACGAAAAATCATTGACCCTTCGTTGACGCTCATTTTGCCACAGGCGTATCCACATTATGCAACTATTCATTTTGGCCTGGAACTTCAATAACTGCCTTTTGGCAGTCGTTCTATCCTCTTCATGTATGTTTTCATTTATCACTACATTGTTCTTCAATTGTGCATATAAATATATCCTTTAAAATATACTTCATAGTGTCCGCTAATTGTCGATAATGATAATACACAAAACTCCCATTCCTTTCGATCAATTCTCGTCGGCACCCTCAGATTGTTCCAAAAGGCTGTTGTAGTCTTAAAAATCAATGTCAGCGGTATTTCCATGTAGCAGATAGTGTACTCAGCAAACCTGGAATAAAATCTTAATCGCGATTACTATCCTTGGCACCTGCATTATGTTTGAAAAATGGAGTGTTGGGATGCGAAGAATGTATATACAAACACAAGGATGGCATACCATCTATTTCAAAACTCTCATGTCTGTCACTGACACCGGATGGGCTACGAGGCGTTCTGGGCAGAGGTGGCCTACTGGGCGGAGGTGCCGCCAGTTCTGGTGGAGGTGCGGCGGTTCTTTTGCGCCTCCAGCGTGTCTGCGGATTCTTTGCTGTGCCATTTTGGCATGGAAGGCAGCCATCTGTTAGATTTTCATAAACCATTGCTGGGTGTCTTTCTATCGCAGCCTTCACCTGTTGATGACCAGGAAACTCAACTCCTCGCTTCTTCTCTTCTCGGACTTCAGCGCGAGGTTTCTGAATTAGTTGTTGCGTTTCCTATATTGCGGCGCGAAAAGCCTCGGTTGGCCATTTTGGCCATATTCAAGGCAAGACGAATGTCGGACTATTCTAGCTGTACCCGCCCTCATTGCCTCGCCATAGTGGCAGACATGTTGAAAACCTACAAGAAATTAGATGTGGCTTCCAAAAGGAAGAATCAGCTATTCCCTCAACCATATACGACTCTGTAGCCTCCTCTACGGTATTTGAAGACTGTTTTGTCCACTCCCAGGGATCTTTATCACGAAATTCGTGCGCAAAAATCCCAGAGCTGACGACATCATGATGTTTGAGTTCGCGGACTGTGTGGACAAATGCCTTCGTCGACCATGGAGGTATGCCATTGCGGGCCGCGCTACACTTCTCATGGAGCCCTCAACGTACGCCAGCTGTACATTTTATAGTTAGTTGGCCGCCTTCTACATAGATATTGAGCTACTCATATCCAATTGCATGCTACTGCCTATTATTGCGGAGTCCGGTTTTACGTACTGTTTTTAAATGTTCGTCCTGGGCCATACTTTCAGTGGTAGCAATTGCAGCGTCGCGGTGGACTAACTGTTGTCTGCATTGCTGCTGTGTCTCTGCCAGGAGCGCATTGGATGAAGCGCCCATCATTCGGCTTGGTTCGGATGGAATCCCACCACGCTGCGGTCTTTGTGGAGCGATGACCTGCTGTTGTGGAAAAGGTGAGGAAGATGATGATGAAACTATTTGTTTTGGAAATTTAATTAAAAAAAAAAAGTGGAAAGTCCTGAGGAATATATAGTAAACTACAAGTCACAATGGAATGAATGACAGTCAACTTGCACGTTCAAGTGTTACCCTGCTGCGTATAGCGGCAAGTGGCAGGTGATTCCAATGGTCCCGCGATTTGCAGTAAGTCGGTCGAATGTAGTTTGTTCGTTTGTCTTCAGGGACACATTGAAGTGAGCGACAGCTAGTATCTCATGTTTGATACATACAAAAAAGAAATTGTTCGATGGAAAGGACGTCTGGTGATGTTCGTCTCAACAAATCGCCGGGATCTTACACAAAGCACACACTAACTATCATGTCAGGTCGTACGGTTAGCGTAACTATACCGAATGAAATGACGGTCAAAACGCAGATTTTGCTCTGTTCGAGTTGATTAAACGTACGAACCTTGACATGAAACACTTAGCTTGCCTCCATGTGGTACATATCCTGCAACATTCAACATCTCGCCCAACAAGAAGGTCAACACACGATACAATGGTCAATGCTCCGGAAAAGAACATTTCTCTTCTTGTGGCTGGCAAATACGGCAAATCGACAAAGCAGTCTACTTGTCGACGTCATGAAGCGAATGAAGGCCAGAGAGGTTTGGAGGCAGAACTGGTCCGAGCGTTGGGAGCATTGCGCAGCATACGATCCAAAAAGAAGCTTGCGGCGGAGAAATGACAAGAAACGCACTTTTCAAGCAATGAAGAAAAAGAGCAATGCATCATGGATTTTGTAGAGACAGAAACCGCGGCGGTAAGATCACGAGTTCAAGACGCAGAGACAGCGATTATGCAAGAGCTGAATGATATGACTACTGTTGAAAGCGCGGGGGGGACAACCTGAAAGCCAGAAATAACGTTTCACGAGATGTTGAATGCAATCAGAGACAGTCTGAGCGATGTTGCAACTTCCGACGATGAGTAGCATGGGGACGACAAGGATGATGAGGAAGAAGATACAGAGCTCCGCAAGATGAGCGATGATGAACCTGGCTGGGTGATGGGCACAATCTCCAAAGAAGTACTGCAGCGCATTGGGAGTTTTCGGCAGAAGCAGATGAGGCTTGACGAATTGACGCAACCAGGATGGGGGGACGCAGCCAACTACTTCTGTGCGAGAGATATGAATTACGGGAATGCCGAATTCAAGGTTCCGGCAGTTGTCAATCCCCAAATAGACCCGATTGCAGCCACACCATCTCCAACAACATTTGGAGAGCATATGCAGACTCTTGAAATCGTCAGTGGACAATCGCAGATGTAGGCAGAGACTTCTGAAGCAGGAAGTAGTCAAATGAGGCTGGGTTCGGCGAAACCACAGTCACGCAAATTCCTACCGCTTTTTTGGCCCGTCGCAGAACCCAATTCGACACTGATCCATGATATGAAGCCTGTTGAACCTGTAAGCTTTTACCCCTGCATAAAGCATCCCTAGTTAATTACCATATAGAAATTGGATATGGACGATAAGATGGTGACAGCTCCTATGTCGCCGGAGGTATAGAGAGACAAATAGATAATTTTGAGGTCCTATCGCTTGTAAAAACACACTGTGTATCTCCTTTCCCACAGGTCTGCATTTTCGTGATTTCAGTGACCGAATGGTGAGACAGGATTTTTCGTCCGTGCGTGTGGAAGGGTCGTACGGGCGATGCGAAACTCTTAGTCGCCTAATCTGTTTCATAGACGGCGAACGAACTTGGTATCGACCTGCCTGTTATGGTTACATTAGAAAGCAAAACCTAAAATTGAGACGAAATTTAGTAACGACATTTAAGACAGTGATGTCATACAAGTCGTAGGACAAGCGGTGAGTGCACAGTCTGAACTCGGATGAGTCCCAGCCGTCATGCTGCATTAGTTCATGCAGCTAACTGTATACCTCTGCGCTGAGACCTGCTGCACATGGTCAAGAATTTGAAAGTGCTTATGGTAGGTCAAGGAAATCGAGGGAAACAAGCTGGAAAAAGATAGGTCAGGCTATCGGGTTTATATGTCTAAAATTAGTTGATGGACCTGTATACTGTAAGATACTGGCTGAAATCGCGAAAACGCGACTGAGCTACCTCATTTATCCGACTGATGACGTGAATACTGGAGGCTCAGAAACTGAGAGACCTCGATGTTTTTGGATGCACATGATCATACCTTGAAACGGTATATTGGCTGTCAAAAATGACGGTATGAATGACAAGCAACTAATTGCGAGCCCAATGACAGTCAGTATGTCTCTACGGTGAGCGTCAATGGAGCATCAACAATTGTAGTTTGAACATTTCGGCAATCAAACGGTTTCATAGTCACATCGATCCAAAGAAGAGTTATTGGCCGGCGTTAGATGGGAAGAGGCAAGGATTATGCTCGTTGCCCCATCCTAGAAATGAGCCTCAACGGAGCGTCACCGATTTCTATTCTTGCATCTTGGATAATCACTGGGCTGCGCGAAAGCATTACGCTACAATCGGTGTATTGGCCACCTGTATGGGCACAATGGGCAGCAACGATATTGCTACCACCTCCTAAAAATGAGTGTCAATGGTGCATCCATGATTTTTGGTCTTGCATCTTGAATAATTCAAGGGCTCTGTAACAACCTACTCCCATAATTACAATATTGGCTGCCATTATAGGCAAAAATGCTACTGACGATATCGCTACCACCTCCTAAAAATGAGCGTCAACGGAGTGTCAACGATCTCTGGTCTTGCATCTTGGATACTTCAAGGGCTGTGCAATAACCGACTCCCATAATCACATTATTGGCCGCCTTTATAGGCAAAAATGCTCATGACGATATCGCTACCACCTTCTAAAAATGAGCGTCAATGGAGCGTCAACGATTTTTGGTCTTGCATCTTGGATAATTCAAGCGCTCTGCACTAACCTACTCCCACAATCACAATATCGGCCGCCTTGATAGGCAAAAATGCTAGTGACGATATCCCTACCACCTCCTGAAACTGAGCATCAACGGAGCGTCAACGATTTTTGGTCTTGCATCTTGGATAATTCAAAGGCTCTGCAACGACATTCTCCCATAATCGCAATATTGGCCGCCATTATAGGCAAAAATGCCAGAGACGATGTCGCTACTACCTCCTAAAAATGAGCGTCAACGGAGGGTCAACGATTTTTGGGCTTGCTTCGTGGATAATCAGACTGAAATGCAACGGCGTTAACCCATAATCGTTCAATCGGCTGCCTTTATGGGGAAAAATGCTAGTGACGATATCGCAACCGCCTCGTCTTTGTATGTCCTATATTCAACTTCACAACAATGCATGCGATGTCCCACAGGTCTGACATTTTTCTTACTTGTAGCTCTAAAGTCAAGCTTGAAGATCCAGCGCTGTACCTGACAATATCGAATCTTTTGACGGTTACTCACGGTGAATTACCCAGAGTGCACTATTGTACAGCGATGTCAGATACAAAATATTTACATACCTCGCAGCTAGAGGTTATGATATCTTCCAAAAATGAACACGTGTTGATTCGTAATTTAACAGACCTTACTTTACAAATCATCTTTGATGCTTGGTGGGCTTCAATTCATCTAGGCTCGAAGCGGCCTGTTGCTTGCAATATTTCTAGACATGCGCCTTCGTGGTGATTCTATTTACACTGCGGAATTGAGGAGACCCGCTGTCCTGGCATCATATGTATCGTTTGTCATCAAGTTCTTCGCCATCCATCAGAACATGGGACCAGCTCAATGGGCGAATACTTGCTGGGAAAAGCACACATCGCAAAGTTAAACGAATTAACAGTGTCAGAAGTATCTGAACTGACCAGTTCGACAGTCGATGAAGCAGCTTTGGCCATACTCAAGAGGAAAGGATGTAGAGGTATACTGGGTGTAAGTTCGCAAATGAAATTCAAATTTAATATCTAGGTTTGAAGTATACTCATTGAATGGAGAGAAAAAACGCTCTAAACTGGCATCAACGGACTTTCAAACCGCCGAATTTCACATAGACACCTGGAATCGCCAACTCATGTTAGCTTTCGTTTTGGCTCATATTCCATCGAACGTAATATCAAACCTCGAGGTACGACATTCATACAATGCATTACAAAGCTATTTGGTGTTAACGTCACCCAGCACTCTGAGCAATATTTGCCTTAGGCAATACATAGTGACAGTGGATGCAATTAAGAAACAATTGCGGTCAAGAAACAAAGTGAGTTTAGCTTTAGACGGATGGACAGCAACGAACAAATTAGCAATATCATCGGTTATTGCCTATTATATGGATCGAAATTGGGCTTTGTGAGAAGTACAACAAGCACTTGATGAGGTCGATGGCCTATTCATTTCCTCTTTTGAACGCTCATTAAGGATTACAGGTCAAGGGTCAACATACTGGAGCACGGCTAGCCGGACATTTTCAAGAAGTTCTTGATCGTTTGGATCTGACTGACGGGCTTTTACTCGGAATTAGAACCAATAACGCTGCCTCAAATAACTCGAGGACTCGCGAATTGCAAACTACCCTTAAGGCCTCAGGAATCGAATGGGCCGCATCGAGACACCACATACCATGCATGGCGCACGTCATTCAGCTTGCTTTGGGGGCATTCACGAGCAGTCTGGGTGTAAAAGACCGCACCAAGTCTTGGGAAGCCCATGAGCGCGATCAGCAATTTGGAGAGAATGAAAGCACAGACATTGGGAAGACTCAAAGACTTCGAAAAGAGGGCAATGCTAGAATCAATAAGGTGTCGGCCATGAGACCAGGTTTAGCAAAGATAATTGAGAAACTATGTATTTCAACATATTTTGAATGTGCAGAAACTGACCTCCAAATAGCAGAGGATGCTTGCTGTATTGATTACGCAGACACCTGGTCGCCGAAAGGAGTTCATTGACTGTCAATGAGCGAAAGTCCGGATCGCAGTACTGCCGATTATGAATGTAATGACACGTTGGAACACGACACTTGAGTTGCTTGAGCGCGCCTACCGATCACGTGAATTCACACGCGAGTGGCTTAAAAACCCAAAATACAGAAATTACCGGCAACTATTCACAACACAGGATGAGTGGACAATTGTTCGGTATGTGATGGAGGTTTTACGGCCATTCCGGTACTGGACCCTGTGGATTTCGAAACGGCATACCTTTACTCTGCACCACATTATCACTGTTTACAATGACATGTTTGATCACATGGACGGCGTGATGAGAGCTTTGGCCAAGAAGAAGACTCGATGGAAGGAAGACTTATTCTTTGCTGTGAAGTTTGCGTGGCAGAAACTGTCCAAATATTATACTGAAGTAACTCCAACGACTGGTATACTCCGCATTTCGGCAGATATTCTCGATCCATTCAGGAAGTTGCGATCGTTCAGGATGTTGGACAAGGGAATGGATATTAATCCTGAAAATGTGACTTCTTATACTACCCAATAGCAGGAGGCCCTTCTGAAGTATGTGGTGAAGGAATACTACGCTAAACATCGACGATTGCCGGTTATTAAACCTGAAAAGATACCGGACAACAATTCCATCTCCTCCGCAATTGCTTCTAGATCCGGTCAATCTTCTTATGATACATGTGATTTCTCCAGTGATGATGAAGAATACTTAATGCCGAACAATGTGGCCAAAACGACACCCGGACGAAGCGATCGTGCAGCACTCTTATTGACAACCCCCACGCTATATTTGAATACACCACATGAATTACCACAGAACTGTGGGCAAACTAATCCGAATCTTAATGATTACCACTCCGACCCAGTGGAGATTATTAGTACATTGTAGTCACCGGATATCACCGACGGGTGGCGACATCAAGAAGAAACTCACCCAATGTATGCCTATCTCTCCAATATGGCGTGCGACATATTCTCTATCGTACCTCACGGTGTCGGAGTGGAAGCCAGTTCTTCCGTTGTGCAACATGTGATCGTGTGGAGGCAGTCACAAACCACAGGCGAGACCCTTCGCGAAATGGTCATAGTAAGGCAGTTCGCTCGAGCCAATAACAGATTACTGGCTGGAGACGACCCTGAATTGGATCGAACCAGTGCTGATAACGACATGGAGATGAAGAGAGAGGCCGAGCAGAAGAAGTTGCACCAAATGGCCAAGGTCCACGACATTTTGGAGATGTGGCAGGGCAGCCAAAACCTACGAGCTACACAGAAGGGGTCTCATGCTCAAAACAAACAAATGACAGCCATAGGATACATTTCAGATACCGAAGAGATCGTCAAAGCATCATGGTCACTCTTTCAACATGATGGTGTCGCTGCATTTAAATCGTCGGAAAAATCACCTGTGCCACCAGCTTTGTCTGCAAAGGACCTCCCTGGAGGACCAACTCAAAGATTGAATGTTCGCTGAATCAAACGAATCGACTGCCATCCTGCCGAGAGCAATGAGGATAGTTCACCCGAAAGCATTTCACACACTGAAAATTGGCTTAACTGGAATGGGGACCTGGATATTCCACAAGAAGACGAGGACAGCTGGGAGGATAGAGAATTAATCTGATATGGAACTGGACAATGCCAGTGAGGATTCAGAAACCCCGGAGTAGAGGAATGTTAGTGCCGCACCGAATGGTCCCAGATTGATTCGGCCCATATGACAGTCAAAGGAGAAGGTTGAAAAGGCATTGATGACGGTCAATCTAATGGAAACAAGAAGGAATGAGCAGATCAAGGAAAAGTAGGACGGAATACGTCAATGTATTATCACCAAGTTCATTATGCAGTTTGACCGAGAATCTGATTTAGAGATATATTATGGCAGAATATTGAGCAGTTGCGTGAGAAAAGTTGTTGACAAACGAAGGAATACCGGGCAATATGAACAATTTGGCAAGATGTATAATTTTCAGCGTGATGAGAGCGACCAGTGCTTGAATATTACTGGGCTTGGCTTCGTCATACAGCCATGTCCTGATCAGGCTGAAAGGCAACCACTAAGTTCAAATAATTATAATTGCAAGTATTGATGGTAGCAAATCTTGACTGGACAGTACATTAAAATGAGCGTCAACAGAGCGTCAATGATTTTTAGTCTTGTATGTATGGTAATTGAAAAGTGACCTGGCCGCTGCTTTCCATAACAAACGTACTGGCAGCCTTCTTTGGCAAAACAATGAACAACACGGTCACTGCCCCATTCTGAAAATCAGCCTCAATGGAGCATCAACAATTTTTAGTCTTGTATGTACGGTAATTGAGAAGTGACCTGGCCGCTGCTTTCCATAATCAACGTACTCGCAGCCTTCTTTTGCAAAATAACATACAACACAGTCACTGCCCCATTCTGAAAATGAGCGTCAACAGAGCGTTAACGATTTTTGGCTGTTCATCATGTGTAACCTAAGTGGCAATTGGTATAGAAAGATGCATAAGTGAGATATTGACCGCGTTTAAAAGTAAAAACGATTGCAGCATGCTTCCTGCCCCATCCTGAAAATGAGCATCAATGGTGTGTCAATGATTATTGGTCTTGCATCTTCGCTAATCTAGGTGTCGCAATGTGGTAATAATTCATGGACAATGTTTTGGCAGCATTTCATTACAATCAGAACATGACACATACGTTACCCCACCATGAAGCTGAGCGTCAACCGAGTGTCAACAACATTTGGTCTTTCATATTGGGTTTGTCAAGGCTATAGGCGGATCAATGAGCTCAGAACAGAATTATTGACTACCTTTATAGCCAATAATACAATGTATAACGGGAAGAACAGGGATTCCAAATTAATCGAGATAGGAAGCTGCACAGCATGCAAACACGTATCATTGGTTGTCCAAAACACGATTTTGGTAAGATACGATAAATAAACTACAAAAAGAAGAGCCTTATATGAATCGATAGATGGACCCGCTAGGCGACCGGCTGATACCCCGCCCAATTCAGATGGGTTGGGGGTTAACAATCTAACCGTACCCGGGTTGACGGTTCAGGTGTACTGACAACCCGGACCGTCAATTTTTCAACGGTTCGGTTCCGACCCAGACCCGGACCCGAAGTGATGGTCCAGAACCGTCGCTAACACTAGCTACCACCCAAGTCACAGCCAGACAAACAACCACAAATGCAATGTAGTGTGGTGCACAGCAAAGCAGGGATCACTCTGCAGCGACACACTGGACAAGTGCCCAAATTGCAAAGGGAATCATGTTGCATTTAGCAGCAGGTGATTGAAGATGACCAAAGCGGCCAAAGCAGTGAGGCAGAGCAGAACAATGGGGGCCAACAGAAGAGGCATCCACGAATGCAACTATGAATGGGGCACCAGGGTTGAACAAAGTGGTGCTTGGCCTATGGCCCAAGGGGGTGGCAGAAGATGGGGGTAACAAAGAAGAAATGGTGGATGTGGAAGAGGAGGATGCAAGAGATGTCTCAATGGTTGAGACAAAGACTGCGACTTCAACTGAGACCAAGACCAAAATTGAGACCAAAATGGGAGCTGGGGCTACAAATGATTGGAGTGATCCAGCACAACTGCAGAAGATGATATGGGCGAACGATTGCAATGCTGGAGATAAGAGTCAAACCCAGCGCAGACAGAATGTCCTTGTGAGAGCCATGCAGAGTCAGAGGAGGGATTGGCATCAGCTTTATGCAAACGAAATAAGAAAAAGAAAAAGTATTTGCAATGCGATATGGAGTGGCAGTGGCATGGGGGTTGAGCAGGAGAACGATTTATGCACAGGTGCTAATTATGATGTCAATGGAACTGATGGCACAATGACAGGTGAAACAATGATGAGGATCATGAACGTTTAGGATTAACGAAACATGCAATTAGCAGAGTGATTGGTACAAATGTTAGACTGGCAGAGAGTCATGTGGCAGGTTGGCACTGTCCTCACAGTAGACATCAATGTCCATAGCATACTATGGAACCAAAGATGCCAAATGCTGCTGAATGCTCCATTCTGGGAATACGTAATCGACAAAAATCTACTGGAAATTGGAAAGAAGGAACAGCCACCCTCCATTGGACAACAGAGGTTCACAAAGGCGAGTTGGTGATCAACCTGAAGCCATCAGCAAAATGAAAATCCGTCCGGATGTCACACGAAAAACTCCCAGACCCTCTGCTCATCCTCACCAGTGCTTCAGAATACTTCCAGATGCTCCCAGGCCCCCCTGGAGCTTAGCAGCGTGCTCTCAGACTCTACAAGAGCATTCTCAGGTGCTCCTGGAAACACCTGCAGTTATGGAGGGGCATTCAAAATGCTACAAGATTTGACTTATAGAATAGTCAAATTTCGGAGAATGATAGATCACTGCGCAAGTCTGCAGGAGACATCGAGAGTAGGTGAGACCTCTGTGCAAGTCTGAGGGAGACAACGAGGGCAGCCGGGATCTCTGTGCAGCTCCGTGGGAGACTTTGTGCGGCATTCTCACAGCAGTGGTTCTTAGAATTCCATACTCATAAGGCATTTCGTCTATCGTATTCGTCTTTGTTACAGTCACCATATTCGCTACATCATAATATGGCATCTATCATCTAAGTCTCTGTATCTATATACAGAAGGTGAATCAGGCCGCGGACGGTACTCGAGCATAATAGGCGGAGAACCTGGAGAGACCAGACGAGAGAACTTCAAGATGCACTTGGAGGCCTTTGTGATGGATTCCCTTGCTTGCCACCACAATTCAGTTTGGCAGGAAGAAGCTGGCGGGGGGGGGGGGGGGGGGGTCGGGGGTTTATGG
>Ga0307515_10003671_pt1 | contig 32237 bp, 18 predicted proteins | sample 17_EM_MG_FD_194513 | JGI IMG/M metagenome (GOLD analysis project Ga0307515, IMG submission 194513) | Populus trichocarpa ectomycorrhiza microbial communities from riparian zone in the Pacific Northwest, United States - 17_EM | ecosystem: Host-associated > Plants > Roots > Unclassified | place... | reverse complement strand
AACCCATCGGCTACATCCCGCCTGCAGAAGCTGAGGCAAACTACTACCGGCATCTCGCCAATCAAGCCACCGCGATGGCGGCATGACTTAAACCAAACAGCCTCCACGATTCCCGGGGCGGTTCACGTATCAGGCGGGCGTGTGCGCCAAGATCAAGATCTTGGTCACACGCTCTGCAAGACCTCAGGGTCTTGGCCGGCGTCGCAATGCTACGTACAAGACGGCCATCAGGCCGCCGAGAAGCAAGGTGTGCGTGGCAGGTTGGGGCGATGGCGTAACGCCGACGGCCTGAAGTGCGGAACCGACAGCCTGCAGATAAGCGCTTCGAGTCGACGACTCGCTGCTCCCGTTTTCGGCCGCTGCCAAAAGCACGGGGCGGTTCTCGGTTCGTTTGCTAACGCTGATAGAAACGTCTGATTGGGTCAAACCCTTGGGGTTCGGGGTCACCGCTAAAGCGAAACCCGAACCAAGAAACATAGAGCCGCAGACCAGGCCCAAATAAACCTTCTTCATATTGCTCGCTCCTTTCTATCTCAAGTACTTACCCCATATTCGGTTGAGCGCAGCAGGATTCAAGCCAATTTCGTCGATTGTGAGTCTTCCGTTGCGGATAAATCACCGGCTAACTTCTCCTTTTGAGCTCTTCTTGCTTCATTGGCGAAGATCTGCGGCCGATTGGTTTGATTTTTGGTAAGCGTCCGGTGATCCCGTCTTGACGACTGTGTCGGTCTCAGGCCGACGCGGCCAGATGCCAACGATGAGGCAATAGTTCGTCGATGCGGCTGGCCGGCTGCGTAGGCAGGCGCTCAAGGACGTCACGCAGATAGGTGTAGGGCTCATGGCCATTGAGCCGCGCCGAGTGCACCAGACTCATGATGGCCGCAGCCCGCTTGCCGGCGCGCAAGCTGCCGGCGAACAACCAGTTGTTTCGTCCGATAGCGATCGGCCGGATCTGGTTCTCGACCCAGTTGTTGTCGATCGGCAGGTCGCCGTCGTTGATGTAGCGCGTCAACGCAGCCCAACGGTTCAGGCTGTAGCCGATGGCGCGGGCGGTGGCTGATCCGTCGGGCACCTTCTGACGGTTTTGGAGCAGCCACTGGTGCAGTGCATCGGCCACTGGGCGTGATCGTCGTCGCCTGGCCTCACAGCGCTGCTGTGGGTCGCTGTCGGCCACCTCACGCTCCACGTCATACAGGTGGCCGAAGAACTTCAGCGCCTGCTCGCCGAGCTGGCTCTGGTGGTTGACCCACAACTCGTGGAACTTGCGCCGGGCGTGCGCCATGCAGCCCACCTCCGTCACCCCCAGCTCGAAGCAGGCCTTGTAGCCACTGAAGTCATCGGTGACGAGCTTGCCCTTCCAGCCCGGGTTCTGTTCGGTCCCTGGCAGACCCAGGAAGTCGCGCACATGCTGGCCACCGCGGCTTTCGGCGAAGTCGAAGACGACGGCCTTGAGTGGGCTGAATTGAGTCGTGCAGTAGCTCCACAGGTACGCCCGGTGCGTCTTGCCATCCCTCAGGTTCGCGGGCTTGAGCATCGCCACGGGCGTCTCGTCTGCGTGCAGCACATCGTGGCGCAGCATCTCGGCGGCCAGTGCGTCTACCAGTGGCTGCAGTTGCACGCCGCACTCGCCAACCCACTGCGCGAGCGTCGAGCGTGCGATGGCCATCCCGGCACGCTCGAAGATGGCTTCCTGGCGGTATAGCGGTAAGTGATCCAGGTACTTGGCCACCAGCACCTGGGCCAGCAGTCCGGCAGTCGGCAGGCCCTTGTCGATGATGTGGGGGGCCACCGGGGCCTGGACGATCTTCTCGCAGCAGGCGCAGGCCCACTTGCCGCGCACATGCCGCTCGACGGTGAACACGCCGGGCTCGTAGTCCAGCTTCTCGGCCACGTCTTCGCCGATGCGCTGCATCGGGGTTCCACAGCCGCAGGTGGTGCTCTCAGGCTCGTGGCGGAACTCGCGGCGTGGCAGGTGCGGTGGCAGCGCCTGGCGCTTGGGTTGCTTCTTGTCGCCGGTCGGCTTGGGGGATGGCTGCAGCGCCTCGATCTCGGCGGCCACGGCCGCCAGATCCATGTCCAGGGTCTCTTCGAGCAGGCTCTTCTGTTCGCCCGTGTACGCCTCGCTCTGGGCCGCGAACTTCAGCCGCTTGAGCACAGCGTTCTCGTGCGTGAGCTTGTCGATCGTCGCCTGCTTGAAGTGGACTTCGCGGGCCAGCGTGCGCACCGCATTGCGCAGTTGCTCGGCGTCCAGTGAGTCCAGGGTTTGCAGGTTGATCACGGGATGTGATCGTGTCAGCCACGCGCCGCGCTGACATCGGCAATAGCCGCAATTGCGCTACAGCAGCGTGATCACTCCAGCCTCGCCGATGCGCTGCCAGGGCAGGCCGAGCACGAGGGCATCAAGCTGTGCGTGCGTGAGCGTCAATGTGCCGGTGACGTCCCTGGGCCAGCTGAACTTGCCGCTGTTCAGGCGCCTGGCGGCCAGCCACACGCCGATGCCGTCATGCACGAGCACCTTCATGCGGTTGGCGCGCCGGTTGGCGAAGAGATAGGCGTGGTGCGGTCGCGCAGCGCCGAAGACGTTGACCACCTTGGCCAGCGCCGCCTCGGTGCCGGCGCGCATGTCCAGCGGCTCGACGGCCAGCCACACTGCATCAATCTTGATCATGAGGGCGGATCACCGCAGCAGCTCGCGGGCCCAGGCGGCCAGGTCTGCGGCGGCGCTCATCGGCCAGGCGACCTTGATGGTCAATGCGCCTCGGCGCAGTTCGACCTCGATGTGCTCATCAGGGGTGCGAACCTCGGGTGCCGGCGCAACGGCGACCGGCACGAACTCGCGCTGCACAAGGCCCCTCGCCGCGTCGCCCTGACGAGCCAGCTTGCGCCAGCCGTGCACGATGTTGGCGTTGATGCCGTGCGCCATGGCCACCTTCGCCACCGACGCACTCGGTGCCTCGCACTCGGCCAGGATCTGTGCCTTCAGCTGCGGGCTGTATCGCCTGCGTTTACGACTCTGTTCGCTTCCCATCGTGTCCAGCTATTTGCTACGTGGACACGATCGTTACCGCCGAACACTCCAATCTCAAGACGGGTTCGCCGGACGCTTACGATTTTTGGGTCAAGCCTCAACTTTGATACTCGGCCAATTTGGTGCAGTGCAGCATCTGAGTGCGCAATGCGCTGGAAGTGAGCTTTCGTCTCTTCCCACGGGTCTACCAAGCAAGAACAGCGGAGTCGAAATCTCGCTGTCTCTATCCAACAGGTCAGGAGCCCTTATCGGCGGTCAGATGCGGATAGTTGCGGTGTCGATATGCTCGCTACCCATGCGCTTGTCGCTGACATCAGCCTCTGTTGGGCCGCCAACGGCGTAGCGATGTGGTCGACCTCAGGCCAGTAGTCATCGCGTATGTGCTTGAGGAAAGGCGAATTTCCGAAAGCATCTTTCAGTTGCCCCTGGTAGTTGTGGTGCACCAGCAGGCTCCCCGAATAGATCAGATACACAGCCGCGCCACGACCCGTCAGTGAGTTCATCGCATGCGCAAACTCGTCTCGCGATGGAATGGCCTGGTCTGAGTTCGCATTGAAGATGCTGGCGGGAGTCGACGCTGCGCGAGACATTCCCACGAGTCTTCTCGCTCGGTCTCTGACCTTGGCAACGACTGTCTTCCAATGCAGGGTACGCAAACGCACCCAGTCGTGAAGCATCTGGGTCTTGAAGGTCGGGAATGTGAAGCCGTCGAACATCAGCAAACCCACCACGCGCGTATCGGTCTGAGCCAGCCAGTAACCATTGCTGGCCCCTGAGCAAATGCCCAGAACGGCGAAGCGCTGAATTCCGGTTTCCTTCTCGACCCAATCCATTGCGGATTTCAAGTCATGAATCGATTGCTCTCGAAAGCTCGCGCGGCTATGAGCAGCAGCGCTGTCGCCAATGCCTGACAGATCTAGGCGCAAGCTGTACACACCCATTTCTGCGAGTTGGCGCGCCAGCTTGACATTCAAGCGGCGCGGACCGACCCGGTGTGTGACGCCAACATTCAGCAGCAGGCAGGCCGGCGCTTGCAGGTTGGCCTTAGTTGGTGAAGTCAGTATCCCCAGCAAATTGCGCTCGGGGCCGAACAGAATGGGCGACTCGGTCATGTCATCGGTCGATGGCGAGCATCAATTGCTGAACAGCGTCTGCGGGTACCAGGGCGGCATTGAGGGAATCGTCTGATGTCCACTCGAGTGTGTGCTTCAACCCGATCGATTGAAGCCCCACACCGGCTGCCTGCTGTGCGCTGGCCCAGGTGGCAACGGCTCGATCTTCCGGATCGGCGATGACGGTGGCCTCGACGCCCGCAGGCATCGAAAGCTGAGCCGGCTGGAGAGTCGACAGTTGCTCGCGCAACTTGGGTGAAATGGCAAACCCGATGGCCTCGTCGCCGAACGCCCCCGGGTCGTTCGCCAGTTTCAGACGCCAAGCTGGGTCAGGAACGCTGTAGCTGGTTTCGAGAGCCTCGACATGCTTTTTCCGGAGCAACTGCGCGTAGGCGGACGGCTCTACGACGGGATCCCACAACACAAGGCGTTGTGCACTCCGGGCAGATTGCCCTAGCGCCTGAATCGCTGGCACTGCACCCAGGCGCGAAGCCAACCAAGTCACCTTGGCCGAGCCGGACAAGCGAACCAGCTCTTCGTGAGCCGTCTGGATATCGACGCACCAGCCCTGCAAATCCACCTGATCGTCATCACCAGCAGAGTCGCCCGTACCGAAGTAGTCGAATCGAAGTACATGGATGCCTGCCTTGGCGAGCCGAATGGCCAGCACCCGGAAAAGGCGATGGGTGCGAATGGCCTCCTGGCCGAACGGATTGCACAGCAACACAGCCAGACTCTGCATGCGGCCCGGGCTGGCTTCGTGAAACGCACCAAACAGCCGACGCGATGGGGGGCCGAAGAAAAGTGGAAGCATTGGGTTGAATTGTTAAGCAACTGCAACCAAAGCTGCTCGGATGCTAGGGCAAGTCCCGAGATGACTCCATCGGCTTTCGATTGCCCCATCGAAGCTGCGAAGCCGTGGGCCAGCGCCTCGTCTGTACAGGCGACGCTCAACCAGCGCTGAAACTCGGGCAGTTGCGAAAGACCCGCGCGTGCATGGGACTTGACCGTCGAAAGTCATGCCTGCAATCGAGCCACGACCTTTTGCAGCCACCCCTGCCGTTTGGGCACGATGACGGGCGCTGGTGGCTTGGTCATCGCCTGCTCAAGCGAGGCGGCGATCTGCCCCAAGCTTTCGAAGATCAGCTGGCGCAGGTTCAACTCGACGCCGAGACGGGACTTCACTTCTGCGGCGACGCTCATCGCCAATAGCGAATGGCCGCCCAGATCAAAGAAGTTGTCGTTCAGCCCCACTGTGTCCACCTTCAGCACGGTTCTCCAGATGTCGGACACGACCCGCTCGGCTTCAGTTTCAACGCCTTTGCTGGTGCTGGGTTGATTTGGTGAGGGATGGCTTGCGCTGACCGAGGGCAGGGCGTTCAGATTGACTTCCCCGTTGGGCAAAGTCGGAATGGCGGGCAGCTCGACGCATTGCAAGGGCAGGAGCTCTTCGGGAACGCAGCCTTTGAGCTGAGCGGCCATCGCCAGTGCGGTAGGCCCGCCTTCCTTTGGAACGATGTAGGCGGTCAACTGCGTATGCCCGGTGGAAGCGGTCCGAGCGATCACGAGAGAGCGAGCCACTTGCGGATGCCGGTCGAGTCTCGCCTCGGCTGCCCGCAGGTCAACCCGATGGCCTTCGACATATGCAGTCCTTGCCACTTCATCGAGGTACTGCAGCACGCCATCACTGCGCCAACGAACCTGCGAGCCGGTCGAGAACACCGTTTTGCCATCGGCTGGCGACACAGAAAGCAATTCGCCGGCGACGCTGATGGGCAACCTTTCCCCTTGGGGGCCAGCGACCTTCACCGAGCCGGCGCAAAGTGGGCGGCCGAAGACGGTTGCATCCTGAACGTCTTCAACGGCACCCGCAGCGAGAGGCAAGCCCGTGTCGATAGGGCGGTACATCGAAATGAGCTTGATACCGGCATTCAGCAGCGATTCGACCAACTCAGGTGTGCTTTCGGTCACGTCGATCATCGCGGTCAGCGGCGGCAATACCGCGCCCTTCAGTTCGGCGAGGATGCGCAGCCACATGTTGGCCGAGCCATGCAGCGCGCGAATCTTTTCGCCGCGCAGCAAGGCGATGATCCCGGCGCCCTGGCGGGCCAGTTCCGGCTTCGCAAGAATCACTTCACCACCTGCAGCCAGGGCCATCAATGCCTGAGCCCATTGCCATGTGCGCGCGGGGCCATCGATGCAAAGCACGGACTCGTGCGGACGCAGTGGCAGCATGGCTTGCAGCCCGCTGCACAGGCCCGCCATCGCTGCGCGATCGACCGCGCGCGGTGACGCGGTGCCATCGATCACGGCCTCGGCGTTGGCAATTCGCGGCAGCGTGCGAGCGCCGGGAACCACCGACACGTCAAGCCGCTGCACGCCGGCAGGCAAGATGAGTTCCAGCCATGCATCACAAACCACCAGCGCGACGTCGTTCGACTGCAGAGCCGCGACCACCCGTGATGACGAAACTCCAGCTTCGAGCGCAATACACGAAGCATCGCACTGCAGCGCTGCCAAGCCGACCACCCATTGCGCGACGGGGTCGGCGGTGCTGACGAGAACCGTTTGCTTCGCCGCTGTCAGATGAGCTTGGAGCGTGGTCGCGGTGCGTTGCACACGCTCGCCAAGCTCGCCCATGCTCACGATGGAGGCGCCTTCTCGAATGGCGCAAGAGTCTGGCTGTGCCGCGATTCTTGCCATCAACGCGTCATAGGCGTCAGCCTGATCCGCCTGCGCTACAGGTCGCTCCCAGGCGTTCAATGTCGACGCTTCGCTGGGCGTGATCTGCAGCAACTGCGCCAGCGGCATTTGCGGATTGGCCAGCATTTGTCCGAGCATTGAGATCAGCCGGTCGCGCAGCGCCATGATGCTGCTGGGCATGAACAGATCAGCGTCGTATTGCAGACCACCCGAGATCTGTGCGGCCGATTCGACAACCCACATGTTGAGATTCTCGGTCGCACCTTCTTGCATGATGTTGATGCGCTCGTGGGCGAGTGGGCCCCAGCGCGTTGGGCGATCACGCAAATCCTGGAAGTTGAACAGTGCTTGATACAGCGTGCCCGAACGCAGTGCCAGTTCTTGCGCCACGCGTTCGAAGGGCACGTCTTGGTTGGCAATGGCCTCGGTGACTTGGTGGCGTACCGCCTTGATCCAGTCGATGCAGGTCAGCGACGTGTTGACCGGCAGGCGCATCGGCAGCAGGTTGTTGAAGAAGCCCATCACGCCTTCGAGCTCGGGTGCTGGGCGGCCGCGCACGGGCAGGCCGATCGCCGGTGAGGGGTCCCCCATCCATTGCGACATCAAGGCCGTGTACACCGCCAGCATCACGATGCTGACCGTGCTGCCAGTCTGCCGTGCCAATTGGCGGATTTGCTCCGAATGCTCCGGCGAGACGGTGAGGAACTCGGTGGCGCCTACGCCGGTGGACAGTGGTTTGCGTGGCCGGTCGGCATGCGGGCTTTTCTGTGAAGGCGAGACGGCAAACCGCTGTTTCCAGTACTCGGTCTGCTGCCGGATTTCTTCGCTCTCCATCCAGGTGTTGTGCCATTGCGCGAAATCGCCGTACGACACCGACAACTCCGGCAAAGGCGAGGGCTTGCCTTCGAGAAACGCGGCGTAGTGCGCCGCCATCTCGTTGTACATGACGTCGAACGACCAGCCGTCCCACACGATGTGGTGCGCCATGAAGAAGAGCGCATGGTGTTCTTCGCCCAGCCGGTACAGGCGGGCGCTGAAAAGCGGCGCGCTGCCCAGTGCGAACGGCGTGGCGACCAAGCCCTTCATGTCTTCCAGCATGGCCTGCTCGCGTTCGCTTTCAGGCACACCGCTGAGGTCGGTCAGGGGCAGCAGACTCAACGACACGGATTCAGCAACCTGCTGGATGTACCCGTCACCAGAAGGAACGATCGACGTGCGGAATGCGGCCTGGCGTCGCACCATCTCGGCGAACGCACGGTTGAAAACCTCGACATTCATCGGCCCACGAAGGCGGTGGCCCGCGGGTGCGTGATACGCCACGCGACCCGGGTGCATGCGCTCGATGAAGTTGATGCGGTCTTGCATCAGCGAGAGCGGAGCGCTGTCTTGCCGCTCTCGGCGGACGATGGGCGGCCGTGTCGGGCCGGCATCGCCTCCGCGCGCTTTCTCGATGGCACGCGCAAGCTTTTCAACGGTCGGCGATTCGAACAAGGTGCGCAGGCTCAGGTGCATCCCGAGTTCGCGGTTGATCTGGCCGATCAAGCGCGCGGCCAGCAGGGAATGTCCGCCCAGCGAGAAGAAATCATCGCTGACGCCGATGTCGGCGACCTTGAGCACGGCTTGCATCGCGCTGGCGACGCTTCGCTCCAGGTCGTTGCGCGGGGGCTCGCCCTTCGGCTTGGAGGTGAGTGCTGGGCCGGTCGGCGCGGGCAGCGACTTGCGGTCGATCTTGCCGTTGGGCAGCAGCGGCATCGTCTCCAGCACCACGACGTTGTGCGGCAGCATGTAGTCGGGCAGGTTGCCGCGCAAGGCGTCGCGCATCTGCGACGGATCCAGTTGCGCTGCAGCTTGCGGCACCACGTAGGCAATGAGCCGCACGTCTCCTGGCGTGTCTTCGCGCGGGATGACGACGCTGCGGGCCACACCGGCCAGGGCAGCGAGCCCAGCCTCGATCTCGCCCAGCTCGATGCGGTAGCCACGAATCTTCACTTGGAAGTCGAGCCGGCCCAAGTGTTCGAGGCGGCCGTCTTCGCGCCAGCGGCCCAGGTCGCCAGTGCGGTAGAGACGAGCGCCGGGTGTCTTGTCAAAGGGGTTGGCCACGAAGCGATCGGCCGTCAGCTCCGGGCGCTTGAAGTAGCCGTTGGCCACGCCGGCACCGCCGATGCAGATCTCGCCCTCTGCGCCTACTGCGCAGGGCTTCAAGTCTTCGCCCAGGATCCACACGCTGGTGTTGTCCATCGGCCGGCCGATAACGATGGGCGCGCGTGCATCGGTGATCAGCGACAGCGTCGACCACACCGTGGTCTCGGTCGGACCGTACATGTTCCACAGCTCCACGCCGGACTCAAGCATGCGCTGCGCCAGCGAAGGCGGCAGCGCCTCGCCACCGCACAGTGCCTTGAGGCCAGAGGGTGCACGCCAGTTGGCGTCCAGCAGCATGTGCCAGGTGGTCGGCGTGGCCTGCATCACGGTGATGCCCTGGTCATGGATCATGTGGCCGAGCACTTCGCCGTCCATCGCGTCATCGCGCTGGGCGATGACGACCCGTGCGCCTATCGTCAGCGGCAGAAAGAGTTCGAGCACGGCGATGTCGAACGACAAGGTCGTGACGGCGAGCAGTCGGTCGGTTGCCTTCATGCCCGGCTCGCGCTTCACGCTGGACAGGAAGTTGCAAACCGCACGCTGCGGCAGCACCACGCCCTTGGGCTTGCCGGTGGAGCCGGAGGTGTAGATCACATAGGCTGGCGCATCGTCTGCCCAGTCGGGCGACGCGGCGACGGGTGCATCGGAAGCGGCCGCGATGATGGCTGCGTCGTCGTCGATGCGAATCTGCTTGTCGCGTGCGACACCCGAAAGATCTGCATTCGCCGCCTCGGTGATGACGAAGCGAACGTCGGCGTCTTCGGCCATGTAGTGAAGGCGGTCGCGTGGGAAGCCTGGGTCCAGCGGCACATAGGCTGCGCCGGTCTTGAGCACGCCCAGCAAGGTGGGCACCAGATCCGGCCCACGGCTCAGGCCGACGCCAATGAGCATGCCGGCGCCGACGCCGCGCGAGCGCAGCAGATTGCCGAAGCGATTGGCGCGCGCTTCCAGCTCACGGTAGGTGAGGCTCGTGCCCTTGGCGACGATGGCGACCTCATCGGGTGTACGCGCGGCCTGCCGCGATACCCACTGTTCGATGCGTGCGTGGGGTTCGAGCGGCACGTCGGTGGCGTTCCACGCGAGCAAGCGCGAGTCGATGGCCGCGGCACTCGGCTTCGTCACAACAGGCAGGGTGGCTTGCAGGCCCACCGGTGTGGCAAGCGACTGCGCCAGCGCTGCGCATTGCGTGAACAGGTCGTTGATGATGTCTTGCGCACGGCCGGCACTGAGGTGGTCGGTGCTGTAGTGCAGGTCGAGCGTGAGAGCGTTGTCCTTCTCGTAGAAGTTGAAGAACAGCTCGCTCAGCGTGCCGGCCTTGCGGCCCTCGTGCATGCTGGCCGCCAATGGTGCATAGGCCGACAGGTCGACCTTCGGGTTCAGGTTGAAATAGATGCCGGTGAGGGGCGGGCGGTCGCCGGCGCTGCGAATGCCGAGCGCGCGTGCCACGGTCCCTTGCGTCATCAGCGGGTACTCGAGTGCGTCCATCAAACGCGTGCGGACTTGTTTCAGCACGGTGATCGCAGAGTCGCCGGCAGTGCAGCCCAGACGCAAGGGCAGGTCGAGCACACCATCGCCTATTAGCGGGCCGTGGCGCTGCAGGCTTTGTGCGGCGTAGGGAATGCTGACGACGAACTCGGATTGGCTGGTTCGGCGCCGCAACATGATCGTCACGGCGCTGAGCAGCAGCTGGAACAGCGTGGCACCTGCATGCCGTGCCTGCGTGCGCAGTTGGGTCAGCAAAGCGCCGTCGAAGTTGACGCGTGCGGTGTCGGCTGCATAGCGCCGCGGGCTGGGCGGGGTGAGATCACCCAGGCTGAGCGGTACGGGCGGGTTGCGCAGCACCTCGGTCCAGAACGCGAGCGACTCTTGCCCGGCCTCGCCTTCGAATCGGGCCTGCTCTTCGGTGCCAAAGCGCAGCGGCGATTCGGCTGCGGGCCAGTGCGGGGCCAGGCCGGTGCTGCGTGCACGATAGGCGGTTGCCAACTCGGCGTTGAACACGCTGGATGCCCAGCCGTCGAAGATCAAGTGGCTTGCGACCACGTGGACCACGGTGCGACTGCCGGCGAGTTGCAGCAGGCTCACGGCGGCCAACGGGGCTTGGTCGACGGGGAAGTCGCAGCGGCTGGCTTCGGTGCAGAACGCGTCGAGTGCCGCATCCGCATCGGCCTGGTCGCGCAAGTCGACTTGCGCGACTGCCACCGGCCCCACGGGCGCCAGACGCTGCAGCGGTTGATCGAGATCGAAGTACACGCGGAATGCATCGTGACGTGTGAGCACGTCTTGCAGCGCAGATTTCAACGCGGCCTGATCGACCTGGCCTTGCAAGACCACGCACAGCGATTCATTCAGTGCACGCCGCGCCGACGGGTCGAATGCACCCGCCAGCCAACGCTCTGTCTGACCGGGGGTCAGCGGGCCTTCACTGATGTCTTTGCTGCCGTCACCGGGGTCGCGCGGTGCAGGGCCACCTTCGCGTGGGGTGATCAGGCCGAGCGCCATCAACTCGTCGATGGCTTGCGTGAAGACCTGGAAGATGCGGTCTGTCTCGGCGTCACCCATGGCTTCGGTGACGAAGTGGCCGAACTGCTCGTACAAATGCAGGCCGTGGTAACGCACGAGCCAATAGAAGAGGCTGACGTATTTCTGGCCGTCGTCCCAGCTCAGACGCCACAGCGAGGCGCAATGCACCGCCTTGACCGGCGCGCCGCGCGCCGCGAACGCGGTGTTCAGCCGCGTGACCATGGCCTGGGTGCGCTCGTTGAGCGTGCGATAGATCTCGCGCCCACCGCGCTTCAGGTGCAGCAGCGAAGCGCGCGCAGCCGCCAGCGCCAGCGGGTGGCGCACGAAGGTGCCGGCGAAGTAGGTGACGCCGGCTTCAGGGTAGGAGTCGTCGCCGTATTGCCAATGTCCGCCGTCGAGCGCGTCCAGCCAATGCGAGCTGCCACCGATGGCGGCGAAGGGCAGGCCGCCGCCGATCACCTTGCCGAAGGTGGCGATGTCGGCGCGCACGCCGAGCAGTTCTTGCGCGCCGCCCGGCGCCACGCGGAAGCCGGTGACCACCTCGTCGAAGATCAGCGCGCAGCCCGCGTCATCGCAGATGCTGCGCAACGACTTGACGAATTCGCGTGGTTGCAGCGTCGGGTACTTGTTCTGGATCGGCTCGATCATCACCGCGGCCAGTTCGTGGCCACGCTCCCTGAGCACGCGCAGGGAGTCTTCGCTGCAGTAGTCGAGCACCAGCACGTTCTCGACCGCGTTGGCCAAGATACCTGGCGCGGCCGACAGCGAACGCAGCTGCTTGCTGCCGCGCACGATCACTTCGTCGAAGATGCCGTGGTACGAGTTGGTGAAGATGGCAATGGTCTTGCGGCCCGTCACCGTACGCGCAATGCGCATCGCGCCCATCACGGCCTCGGAGCCGGTGTTGCAGAAGGCCACTCGCTCCATGCCGGTGAACTCGGAGATGAGATCGGCCACTTCGGCGGCGAGCGGGTGCTGCGGGCCGACTTCGATGCCGGCGTTGAGCTGCTCGATCATCGCGTCGCGCACGTCATCGGGCTGGTAGCCCAGCAGGTTGGCACCGAAGGCAGACAGCAGGTCGATGAACTCGTTGCCGTCGACGTCCCACATGCGGGCGCCCTTGGAACGATTCACCACGATCGGATAGACGAGGTCTTTCCACAGTGGATTGAAGCCGGTGGCCACGCGCGGGTCGGCCATGACCTTGCGGTGCTTCTGGCTGAACGACTTCGACGTGGCGAAGCGGGCGTTGCAGCGAGCGATGAAGTCGTCGAGCCATGCTCGCTGCTTCGGCGTGAATTCCTGTTTGGCTTTCAGCGTGAGTCGGGGCGAGGCACCGAAAGGCTTCTCGATCAGTGAGGTCGTGCCGGCTGATTGCGAATCCACCGACGTCTGGCTGGCCGCGGTGGTCGGCGCAATGCGTGCTGCTGCGGAGGCAACGGGCGCTGCGATCACCGGTACGGTGACAGGGGGGGCGGTGAGAGCGGGTGCCTGGTGGGGCGCGCCGCCCAGCAAGGCCAACTGCTGAGACATCAGCTGCATCTGCTGCTGAATCAACTGGTGCAAAGCGCTGCCACCGGCCACAGCCTCGGGCATGGCGACTGGCCACGATGGCAGGGCCGACGCTGCAGGCTGTTGCGGCTGCGCAGCTTGAACGACAGGCGCTGCCGCCGGAGCAACAACAGGCGCCGGTGCGAACTTGTCGGCTGGCATCTCGGCATCGAGGAAACGAGCGAGCTTCTCGACGTTGTCCAGATCTTCGAGCAGGCGGCGAAAGCGCAGCTTCATGCCGAACACGCGCTCCAGTTCCAGCGTGGCCTGGGTCAGCGACAGCGAATCGAGGCCTTGATCGACAAAGCTGTTGTCGCGCGCCATGTCTTCGACGGCAACACCCGAGACGTCACTCAGGATGCGCTGAAGCTCGCGCTCGATGTTGGGAATGCGGCTCATGATGACGCGTACCTCGGTAGGCGGATTGGCAAGCGCGGGTGACGCTGCCGTTGAAGGGTGAATCGGGTTGATGGCGGGGGCCGTGGCGGCGCTGGGTTTGAACCAGTGGCGGTCGCCTTCGAAGGGGTAGGTGGGCAAAGGCACGCGTTGAGCGGTGGCCGCCACGGGCCAAGCCAACTCGACGCCGTGGCTCCACAAAGTGCCCAGCGCTTGTAGCGCTTGCATGGCAGGGTCGCCGGCGTTGTTCGCCGGGCCCAGCAGGGCCACGTTGCGCGGCACCGCGTTTTGGGCGGTGCGGTGTTGACGCAGCAGAGCAGTCAGCGCCTGCCCAGGGCCTACTTCGACGAAGACGGTATCGCCCTGGGCCAGTTCGGCCATGACCGCCGTGCTGAACTGGACGGGCGCACGAACCTGCCGTGCCCAGTAGTGGGGATCGGTCGCTTCGCTGGCCGTCAGAGGAGCGCCGCTGATGCAGGAATAGACCTTGATCCGTGGCGCGTGCAACGAAGCCTCCCGCAGGGCTTGCTCGATGCGGGGCAGGGCGCCTTCCATCGACGCGCTGTGGAACGCATGCGAGACGCGCAGCGCAGTGGTGCCGATGTCCTGCGCTTCGAGCTGCGTAGCGAATCGGGCGATGGCCTCGTGGCTGCCCGACACGACCGTCAGGGCCGGTGCGTTGCAACCGGCGATCTCGACGCCCGCGGGCAGCAGGCTTTGCAGGGCTTGCGCGCCGGTGCGCACGGCCATCATGGCGCCACGCTCCTGGTCGAACATGGCCTGGCCACGTGCGATGACGGCCTTCAGCGCATCGGCCAGCGAGAACACCCCGGCATGGCAAGCAGCGGCGTATTCGCCGATGCTGTGGCCGATCATGGCATCGGGCCGAACGGCCAGGCTTTCGAGCCAGGCGGCGAGCGCGTACGACATCGCAAACAGCGCAGGCTGGGCATGGCGCGTTTCGGCCAGCAATTGGGAAACGGTTGCGTCGGCCGGGTCGGTATCGACCAGCCAGCTGCGCAGATCGACGCCCAGCGCCGGCGTTGCGATCGCCAGGCAGCGATCGAGCGCATCGCGGAAGGCGGGTGCTTCGTCGTACAGCTGACGTGCCATGCCCGGATGTTGAGAGCCCTGGCCGGGGAAGAGGAACACGACGCGCGGCTTGGCGAGTGCGGCCGTGCTGCTCTTTACGCCGCGCAGTGCCGTCACGGCATCGGCAACGCTTGCGGCGACGACGCTCAGGCGCTGCGCCATCGGGCGGCGGCCGCGCATCAAGGTGGCAGCGACATCTGCGAGCGCAAGCTGCGGGTGCTGCTCCAGGTGATCGGCCAGATCGCGTGCGCGCTGCAATGCGGCCGTGCTGGTGCGCGCCGAAAGAGGCAAGACCAGCAGGCGACCGTCGAGGGCATTGTCTTGCCGTGAAGGTACCGGCGCTTCTTCAAGGATCACGTGCGCATTGGTACCGCCCACGCCGAACGAGCTGACTGCGGCGCGGCGAACCTGCTGTCCACGCGGCCACGGCGTGTTGTCGGCCAACACGTGGAATGGGGTGCTGGCGAAATCGATCTGCGGGTTGGGTTGGCGGAAATGCAGCGTGCGCGGAATCACCTCGCGCTTGAGCGACATCACGGCCTTGATCAGGCCGACGACACCTGCCGCAGCCACCATGTGGCCGAGGTTGCTCTTGACCGACCCGATACCGCAGAACTGCTTGTCGTCGGTGTCGTCGCGCCAGGCGCGCGTGAGAGCTGCCAATTCGATGGGGTCGCCCAGCGCCGTGCCCGTGCCATGCGCTTCGACGTAGCCGATGCTGCGCGCGCTGACCTGCGCATGGTCGAGCGCCATGCGGATCGCGCCGGCCTGGCCGCTCACGCTCGGGGCCGTGAAGCTGGCTTTGTCGCCGCCGTCGTTGTTGAGCCCGACACCACGGATGACGGCGTGGATGGTGTCGCCATCGGCCAGTGCATCGTCCAGCCGCTTGAGCACGACGGCTGCTGCACCGTTGGCGAAGACCGTGCCGGTGGCCTCAGCATCGAAAGGCCGGCAGTGGCCGTCGGCCGATTCCATTGCGCCTTCGACGTGCAGGTAGCCACCTGCTTGCGGCACCATCAGCGCGGCACCGCCCGCCAGCGCGACGTCGCATTGACCACTGGCCAGCGCATGCCAGGCCTGCGCCACGGCAACCAGGCCGGTGGAGCAGGCGGTGTGAATGCTGACGGCCGGGCCGTTCAGGTTCAGCCGGTGAGCCACGCGGGTGGCGACGTAGTCCTTCTCGCTCGCCAGCATGGTGGCGAACTCGCCGTACTGCTGAACCAGCTCAGGCTGGGCTTGGCGCAGCGCGGGGGTGTAGGTGTTGTTGGCGCTGCCGGCGTAGACACCGATGCGGGCTTCGGTGCGCGTGGGGTCGATGGCCGCGTCTTCGAGCGCGTTCCAGCACAGCTCGAGCAGCAGCCGCTGCTGCGGGTCGAGCATGGTGGCTTCGCGGGCCGAGATGCCGAAGAACGCGGCATCGAAGCGGTCGGCGTCTTCCAGCACGCCGCGCGCGGCGACGAAGTTCGGGCGGCTGCGTAACGATTCTGGAACCGACGCGTCGAGTTCGTCGGCCGTAAAGTGCCGGATGCCCTCGCGGCCGTCGAGCAGGTTTTGCCAGAACGCTTCGACGTTGGCTGCGCCCGGCGTGCGCGACGCCATGCCGATGATGGCGATGCCTTGCATGCTTTGCGGGCGCGAGGCAGTCGACTTGCGCACGCTGGCCTTTTGGCCCGTGGCTGCTGCGGTGATGCCGGCGAGCGTGGGGCGGTCGTAGACGTCGGCCACCGTGACGCCGGTGATGCCCAGGTCTTTGAGGCGCGTCACGAAACGCAGCACGAGCAGCGAGCGCGCGCCCAGGTCGAACAGGTTTTGGTCGGCACCGATGTCGGCCGTGCCGAGCAACTCTTGCCAAAGCGAGCGGATCACCTGCGCCGGGTCGGCACCGGCCGGCGTTGGCGATTCAATCTGTGGCAGCGGCAGGCTGCGGCGATCGATCTTGCCGCTGGGCGTGATGGGCAGGCGCTCCAGTTCGACGAAGCGCACCGGCACCATGTACTCGGGCAGGCGGCCACGCAAGTGGGCTCGCAGCCCACTTGCGTCGACGCCTTCTCGCAAGACGATGTGAGCCACCAGCTGTTTGCCGATGCCGGGTAGGTCGGGCGCGGTGACCACGGCGTCCTTGACGGAAGCATGGGCCATCAAGGCCAGTTCGATCTCGCCGGGCTCGATGCGGAAGCCATCGACCTTCAGTTGCTGGTCGGCGCGGCCGAGGTAGGTGTAGGCGCCATTCTTGGCACGTTTCACCAAGTCGCCGGTGGCGTACCAGCGGCCCGACAAGCCGTCCACGCGTTCGAGGAAGCGCTCGGCGGTCAGCTCGGCGCGGCCCAGATAACCGTTGGCCAGGGTGTCGCCACCGAGCAGCAGTTCACCGGTGTCTTCGGTCGTGACCGCTTGCGTTTGCGGATCGCGAAGCGCCAGTTGCACGTGAGGCAGCGCTACGCCGATGGGCGGAATCTCCGGCCATCGGTCCGCTGTTCCCGGGATCTGATGCTCCACGACCACGTGGGTTTCGGTCGGGCCGTAGTGGTTGTGCAGCGCTGCTTTCGGCAAGCGCGCGAACAGTGAGCGGATGGCAGGCGTGATCTGCAACTGCTCGCCGGCGCTGACGACGTCGAGCAGCCTGTGCGGCACGCTCTCGCGTGAGGCCTCGGCAATCATTTGCAGCGCCACGTAGGGCATGAACACCCGCTCGATGCCCAGGCTGATCAGCGCAGCCTGCAATTGCGCCGGGTCGCGCCTCACCGGCTCGGCCAGCATCACCAGGGTTCCGGTGCAGGCCAGTGTGGAGAAGATTTCCTGGAAGTGAACGTCGAACGACAGCGGCGCAAACTGCAGCGTCCGTGCCGTTTTGCCGAGACGTGGGTGCTCGGCGTGGAACTGGATCAGGTGCGCGAGCGGCGTGACCGGCATGGCCACGCCCTTGGGGCGGCCGGTGGAGCCGGAGGTGAAAAGCACATAAGCGAGGTCGTCGTTCGACGCGTGCAGGCGCGCGCCGCGCGGAGCCGGCTGCTCAAGCGTCGGGAAGTCGCCGACCAGATCGCGCAGGGATGCGAGCGCAGCCGCATCGCCCAGCACGGCGCGCGGCTGGGCGTCTTGCAGCATGGCCTGCAGGCGGTCTGCGGGATAGCTCAGGTCGAGCGGCACGTAGCCGAGGCCAGCGTCAATCGCAGACAGGATGGCAACGATGGCTTGCGATGAACGGGTCGCTGCAATGCCGAGTCGATCACCTCTGGTGAACCCCGAGGACTTGAGCTTGGCGACCAACGCATCGACAGCGTTCAACAGCTCGCTGTAGCTCAAGCGCGAGTCCGGCGTTTCCAGTGCGCGTGCATCGGGGTGCTGCCGAGCAGCGTCACGCAGCCAGTGCGAAAGCGGCGTCGGGGGCGAGGCGCCGTGAGGTGAACTGGAAGCGCGTGACATTGGTCTCAAGGTCTCAAGTTTTCTGGCGTTTGCCAGTCATCGCTTTCGGATGACTGGATGCCTTTTGATTGGACGATCGATATACCCGTGTATCTCATCAAGGAGCTTTGCATCGCAATGGCCGGGTCTGCCATGACGCTTCTCGCCCTGGCGGCTACATGCATTCGGGACCTGAGGCATTGCCGCGTTCTTCTTCATGCGTCGTACGTCAGAAGATCATTTCGTAACGTTCGATTCATTATGGGTGTCACCTGCTGTTTTTTTATCCCCCTTGTTTACGTGATGACGCCCGGTGCCTTGTCCGCCAAGCTTGGACAATGCATGTATTTCGAACAGCCTGCGGGTCTTTACGGATGGCCGTTTTCTTCCTGGGGATCAGTGCATTGACCGTGAGTTCTCCAGCGCATGCGGTGGATGCGATTGCGAAGCTGGCACCGCCTGGCGGCGCTCGCATTCCGCTGGCCGTGATCGGCGACTCGGACAGTCAGGGTTTCCACGATGTCCACGACCCCAATGCGCCTGCCGTTCCCCGTGGCGGGCGCTTTGCCGACACCACCTTCCAATGGACCGAAGCGCTGGCCAAGATGCGCGGAGACCAGCTCGACCTGGGCGAATGGGGCATGCACGGCATGCGCGGCCGCGTGGCCGCCGCCATCGAATGGGTTGGCATGGCGAACACCATCGAATCGTGGGGGTGGGAGGTTCGTGCGCCCAAGAAGCGAGATCACCGCTACAACTTCGCGTATTCGGGTGATGGTTGCGGCGATCTCTTTGGTGGCTGGTCTCGTCAGGTGCCGCGGCTGGTTCGAACGATGGACGACGAGGCATCGAAATGGCGCAACGGTGTCGTGGTGATCAAGATCGGCGGCAACGACTTTGCCAACGACATCCCTAACTTGAACTTGCTGGCGCAAGACACCCAGTCGCCCGTGGCACGGGCCAAGATGGACATGTGCCTCTCGCAGATTCGCAAGGCGGTCGCGCTGATTCGCCAGAACCACCCACAGACGCGCATCGTGCTCGGAGGTGTCTTCAACAACGCGAACTGGGAGCGGATGCACGATCAGTGGCATTCGCCCGCTCAGCTCGCCAACATCTCCAAGGGCCTGGATTATTTTGATGACGCGCTGCAGGCCATGGTGAAGCCAGACCCGCACATGGCGTTCTTCAACGACCGGCAGTGGTTCGAGGGCATCTGGGGCTCACGGGGCAGCGATGGCCGCCCGGACTACCGCATCTACAAGCTGGGGCCGCAGATCCAGGTCGCCAACAGTGGTGGTGACGCACCCACCCACGCCACCCTGGCCGACGGCCATGCCGGTCTGGTGTGGAACGCCAAGTGGGCGCAGGCCCTCGTCACCCTGATCAACAGCCGCTTCGACCTGAAGCTGACCCCTGTGACGGATGACGACGTGCTTCGGTTCGTGATGGCCACCGGCGCCTTTCAGCGCTTGGAATGAAGACAGAAAATTAGAAGGACGGAGACAGGCCATGAAATGCTTTACTGGGACTCTTCCCCACGATCAACTCGACCGCGAGGCGTTCACCTTCCAGCATGGGCTTGTTGGGCACCCTGCGTTGACGCTGGACAACCTGGAGCGGGTGCTCCCTGCGCTGCCTCCACAGCAGGTCTTCTACTCGAAGGGGTTGCTCAAGGAGGGCGACAACTTCGATACCGCCCATGTCGAACACAGCAACGGCCTCTCCCTGCGGCAGACCATCGAGACGATTCGAACCTCCAATTCGTACATCATGGTCCGGTCACCCGAAGGCGATGCGTCATTCGATCCGCTGTTTCGTGACCTGAAGGCCGACGTGGAAGAGTTGATGCGCGCCCGCGGCGGGGTCGGCACCAAGGCGGTCGACGCGATGCTGTACCTGTTCATCGCTTCGCCCAACAGCCTGACGCCGTTTCACATCGACCGCTACTCGACCATCCTGATGCAGTTCAACGGCAGCAAGGAGGTGTGTGTCTTTCCCCAGTGGGACGAGCGCGTGGTGAGCGCTGCCGACTGCGAAGCCTACATGTCTCACACCGGCCGGCGCCCCGAATGGCGCGAGTCTGCCGAACCGCTGGCGTCGCGCTTCCATTTCAAACCGGGCGACGCACTGCATATTCCCTTCATGGCCGGGCACCTGGTGCGCAACGGCGCCGATGAAGTCTCGATCTCGATGTCCATCATCTTCAACACGGACGAGACGATGACCCAGATGAAAGCCCTGATGCTGAATCAACGCATTCGCGCCCCGATGCAGCGCCTGGGCCTGGCGCCGCAGCCCGTAGGCGCCGATCGAAGCCGGGACAAGCTCAAGGCCGGCCTCTGGAACTCGGCAGCGCACGTGGCCCACGCGACGCGATTCGTGTTGCGCCGGGATCCGCGCTGAGCGTCGGCCCGTGCCGTGACTGCTGGCCTGGTGGATACCGAAGTAGGCCTGAATCGTGCTCACGGCATGGTGGCCCGCCTGATCTGCTGTGACTTGACTGCAATTTCGCTCATGTGGGGGGGCTTGCGTGCCATCTCCTCATCGACAATGAGGCCCCTCTCGCTCTGCCTACATGATCGGCGGCAAGAGGATGACCCTGGAATACCCGTGAACCCTGAGCAATTTTCGCGATGAATGAAGAGGTCGTGACGGTCGTCATCGTCAACTACAACACCGCCCATCTGCTCGACGAGATGTTCGCTGCACTGCGAGCAGCGACACAAGGCATCGCCGTCCAGACCATCGTGATCGACAACGCATCCAAGGATGGCTCTGTCGATGTGCTCCGCGCGCGCTTCCCTGATGTGGAACTGATCGCCAACACCACCAACGTCGGTTTCGGCCGGGCCAACAACCAGGCGCTGCCGCTGATTCGCGGGCGCTATGTGTTGCTGTTGAATACCGACGCCTTCGTGTCGCCCGACACGCTGCAGCGAACCATCGCCTGCATGGAGGCCCACCCGGACTGCGGCATCCTGGGTGTGCGCCTGGTCGGGCGAGACGGCGTTTTGCAGCCCTCGTGCCGTTACTTTCCGACGCCCTGGAACATCTTTCTCGCCAGCACGGGTCTGGCTCGCTTCTTCCCGTCGGTGCGCATGATCGATGACATGGACTGGGACCATCGCAGCCTGCGGGAATGCGATTGGGTGCCCGGCTGCTATTACCTGATGCGCCGCGAGGTGATCGACCAGGTCGGGCTGTTCGACCCGCGCTACTTCCTCTACTTCGAAGAGGTCGATCACTGCCGTGCCACCAAGCGGGCGGGTTGGAAGGTGCTTTACTACCCGGATACGTCCGTAGTTCACATCGGCGGCGAAAGCGCCAAGTCGGAGGGGGCGATCACCTCGTCGGGCCGGCAAATTGCTTCCCTGCAGATCGAAAGCGAGTTGATCTACTTCCGCAAGCACCGGGGCCTACTGGGTGTTCTCGGTGCGGTTGCCCTGGCGATGCTGGCAGATGTGATCCTGGCGTTCAAGGGCTTGATCAAACGCCTCGATCTCGCCGGGATCGCGTTTCGCTTCAAGCATTCGCTGGCGATGCTGAGCTTGCTGGCTCGCACGTCGATGGGGCGTCGGCCCACGCGATGAGGCGAGCTTTCTGAATTTCCTGCCACCCGACCCATGCTGCGTCCACGTGCCGAAGAGAATCTCAAAGTGACCATGGAATCGACAATCAGTGACCGGAGCCAGCTAGCGGTCATCGCCATCGGGCGAAACGAGGGCGAGCGCCTGCATCGGTGTGTCGAATCCGTTGTGCCGCACGCAGGCGTCGTGGTCTATGTGGATTCGGGCTCGACCGACGATTCGGTCAATGCGGCATGCCAGCGCGGGGCGGCCATCGTCAACCTCGACATGACCCTGCCCTTCACCGCGGCGCGGGCGAGAAACGCTGGTTTTCGCTACGTGCGCCAAGCCGCACCGCAGGCCAAGTATGTGCAGTTTGTCGACGGTGACTGCGAAGTCATGTCGGGCTGGTTGCGCGAAGCGATCGCGTTCCTTGATGAGCGCGCCGACGTGGTCGCCGTGACCGGCTTGCGCCGCGAGCGGTTCCCCGACCGGTCGGTCTACAACTGGCTGTGCGACATGGACTGGTATTCGCCGCCTGGCCAAGTGCGGTCGTTCGGCGGCGACGTGATGATTCGTGTCGACGCACTGGAGCGCTCCGGCGGCTACCGCGACGACCTGATCGCCGGCGAGGAGCCCGAGTTGTGCGTTCGCCTGCGTGCAGAAGGCTGGAAGATCTGGCGCCTGCCGACGCACATGACGGCGCACGACGCCAACATGACGCGATTCAGCCAATGGTGGAAGCGCACCACCCGAACCGGCTTCGCCTATGCCGAAGGGGCGCATCTGCATGGCGCCCCGCCCGAGCGGCATTGGGTTCGCGAGTCGCGCAGCGGCTGGGCCTGGGGGCTCGGTCTGCCGCTGCTGGTGTTGCTCGGATGGGGGCTTGTCGGGCCGTGGGCGCTGCTGGGCCTGCTGGTCTACCCGCTGCAGGTGCTTCGCCTGGCCCTGCAAGAGCGCGCAGATTTCGCGCGCAGCCTGGTGCGTGCCGGTTTCCTGGTGCTGAGCAAGTTTCCGCAGGTGCTGGGGCAGCTGAAGTACGTCGCCAACCGCTGGCGGGGCCGCCAGGCCAAGCTCATCGAATACAAGTGAGGCGGCGGTGCCGCCGCAGCGCACCTGTCGCGCGGCTGGGCCTAGCTAGCGCGACTGCAGTCCTCGGCCGATGCCGAAGTAGGTGATGCCTGCAGACTTCATCAGCGCAGGCTCATAGAGGTTGCGACCGTCGAACACCAGCGCCTGCTTCAGCAGCGACTTGATGGTATCGAAGTCCGGGCTCTTGAACTCCTTCCATTCGGTCATGATGACGAGGGCATCCGAGCCGCGCAGCGCTTCGGTTTGGTTGTCGACGAAGCTCAGCCCTTGCACACCCGCGAGCACACGCTGCGCTTCGGGCATGGCCACCGGGTCGTAGGCCTTGACCGTCGCGCCGCGGCGCACCAGTTCGGAAATCACCACGCGGCTCGGGGCCTCGCGCATGTCATCGGTGTTGGGCTTGAACGCCAGGCCCCACATCGCAAATTGGCGACCCGTGAGGTCCTCGCCGAAGCGAGTGACGATTTTGTCGACCAGCACGTGCTTCTGCCGCTCATTGGCCGCTTGCACCGCGTTGAGGACCTGAAGATCCAGTCCGCTCGCGCGTGCGGTGCTGACGAGGGCCTTCACATCCTTCGGGAAGCACGATCCCCCGTAGCCCACGCCAGCGTAGAGAAAGTGATAGCCGATGCGAGGGTCGCTGCCGATGCCGTTGCGCACCAGCTCGATGTCGACGCCGAGTTGGTCGGCCAGCAGCGCCAGTTCGTTCATGAAGCTGATGCGCGTGGCCAGCATCGAATTGGCGGCGTATTTGGTGAACTCGGCGCTGCGGATGTCCATCACCAGCAGCCGGTCGTGGTTGCGGATGAAGGGCGAATACAGCGCGCGCATCAGCGAGATGGCGCGTTCGTCCTCGGCGCCGATGACGATGCGAGTGGGGCGCATGAAGTCGTCGACGGCCGCGCCTTCCTTCAGGAACTCGGGGTTGGACACGACCGAGAAATCGATCGCCAGCCCGCGCTGGGCGAGTTCTTCGGCGACGACGGCTCGCACGCGCTCGCCCGTGCCGACCGGCACCGTGCTCTTGTCGATGATGACCTTGTAGTCGCTCATGTGGCGGCCCACGTTGCGTGCGGCCTCGAGCACATATTGCAGGTCGGCCGAGCCGTCTTCATCCGGCGGCGTGCCCACGCCGATGAACTGCAGCACGCCGTGGTTGACCGCAGCGACGATGTCGGTCGTGAAGTGCAGGCGGCCCGCGGCGCGGTTGCGCCTGACCATCTCCAGCAAACCGGGTTCGTGAATCGGGAGGCCGCCTTCTTCGAGGATGCGGATCTTCTCGGCGTTCACATCGAGGCACACCACGTGGTTGCCCATCTCGGCCAGGCAAGCGCCGCTCACCAGGCCGACGTAGCCTGTGCCAATCACAGTGATCTTCATGAGGAGTCTTTGCCTGGCCTTGCAGGGAGTTGCGCCGGCGTGCGGCGCGGCACGCTATTTTGCGCGGCCGTAGGTGTCCTGGAAACGAACGATGTCGTCTTCGCCAAGGTAGCTGCCCGACTGCACCTCGATGATCTCCAGCGGCACCTTGCCGGGGTTGGCCAGACGGTGGACCTGCCCGAGCGGAATGTAGGTGCTCTGGTTTTCGCTGAGCAGGATGACCTGGTCGCCATTGGTCACCTCGGCCGTGCCGCTGACCACGATCCAGTGTTCGGCGCGGTGGTGATGCATCTGCAGGCTGAGGCTGGCACCCGGCTTGACGAGGATGCGCTTGACCTGAAAGCGCGGGCCGGCGTCGATGCTGTCATACCAGCCCCACGGGCGATGTACCTGGCGGTGCAGCGTGTGTTCGGTGCGACCGGAACTCTGCAGCTGACCGACGATGTGCTTGACCTCTTGGCTGCGGCTGCGGTCGGCCACGAGCACCGCATCGGGCGTCTCGACGACGACGACATTGCTCAGGCCCACGATGCCGACCAATCGGCTCGTCGCATGCACCAGTGTGTCGTGGCTGTCGCGCACCAGGGTGTCACCCACGCTGGCGTTGCCATCGGCATCCTTGTGGCTGACCTGCCAGACGGCATCCCAGGCGCCGAGGTCGGACCAACCTGCATCCAGCGGCACCATGCGGATGTCGAACTCGGTCGAAGCGGGGCATTTCTCCATCACCGCGTAGTCGACCGACTCACTCGGAATGGCCGCGAACTCGGTCTTTCCCGGACGGATGAAGCTGGCGTCGACGGTGTTGGCTGCCCAGGCGGCACGGGTCGCGTCGGCGATGTCAGGCCGGAACCGTTGCAGCGCCTTGAGCCAAGTCGATGCGCGCAGGACGAAAATGCCGCTGTTCCAGTAATAGTTACCTTCTGCCAGGTAACGCGCAGCAGTTACGGCGTCGGGCTTCTCGACGAATTGCGCCACCTTCGATGCCTGCTCCGAACCTGTGGGTGCGGCGCCCGCCTGGATGTAGCCGAAGCCTGTTTCAGGCCGATCGGGCGTGATGCCGAGGATCACGATCGCGCCATTCGCGGCCACCCGGACGGCCTGTTGAAGCGCGTGGGTGAATGCAGCTTCGTTGGTCACTGTCTGGTCGGCCGGCGTGACAACGAGCACCGGGTCGGCACCTTCGACACTTGCATGAAGTGCCGCCAGCGTCATCGCCGGCGCGGTGTTGCGGCCGATGGGCTCGAGCAGCAAGGTAGGCGCTACCTTGCTGAGTTCACGCAACTGGTCGAGCACCAGGAAGCGATGCTCTTCGTTGCCGACCACACTGGGTGCCGCCACGGTGATGCCATCGGTTGCCAGTGCCGAGAGGCGCGCAGCCGCTTGTTGGAAGAGACTCTGGTTGCCTTGCAGGATGAGGAACTGCTTCGGATACTGAGCGCGCGAAAGCGGCCACAGACGGGTGCCGCTGCCGCCGGCCATGATGACGGGTTGAACCGCGATGTGGGTCATGTCGTGATGAGCTTTGAATGAATCGGTGATTCGTTGATGAAGAGCAGCCGCCTGAGGCAGCGGATCACTTCAGCAAAAGCTGGGCCGTGCAGCCTATGAGGTTCACGGTGTACGAATCGGCACCGGTGCCATTGGCGTTGCGCGACTCATGTGAGTAGTTGCAACCAAGGTTGATATTCCGCGTGGCCTCGTAGGTTGCCGTCAACCCATACACGCTGATTTTGTCGTCGGATGACGAGGCGCTGCCGGAGCCCTTGCTATAGCGCGCACTGAGGCCTGTCGAGATCTTGCTCGTCATCTCATATTTCACACCGAGCTGCGCGGTGTTGGTGATGCGGTTGTCGTCCACGAGCTTGGTGGCTGACCCGTCAGCTGCGGGGATGGAGAAAGTCGTTTCGCTACCGGTGTCGCGGCTCAGCGTGGTCGTGAAGCTCAGCTTGCCGGTGGGCTTGTAGGCCCATTCGAGAGAACCTGTTTGCCCTTTGAGGTCGGACCCGGTGGCGACCGTGTGGCTTTCGCGCGTGACGCTGACGCGTGCGTGCAGGGTGCTGAACCCGCTGGGCACCCAGTCGGCAGTGAAATCCAGGTCCTTGCGGGTCAGCTTGTCTTCTTTGGGATCCGTGGGCTGGTAGTCAGGCGTCGTGCCCTTGGTCAACCGCCCGCCGATACCGAAGGTGAGGATGCCGGGCTTGCCCCAGCGCAGGCCTGCGCCGCCAATGTTCTGCGTGTAGTTGCGGTTGGCCGAGGCCTCGGCGGAGTACTTCAGGCTGCGGTGCTCGGCGCTGAGGTCGAAGGCCAGGTCGGACGTCAACCCGTAGCGGGCGGACGCGAGAAACTGCTGGGTCGTCTCGAGATTCGTGCCGGTGGCCGCAGGCACGCCGACCACGCCGAAGTTGGCCTGGTTGCGCGCCGCGGTGTAGCGCAGCGTGCCCGAGAGGAATTCGACGGTCGACCAGTCCAGCCCCGCGTTCAGCGCATAGCTCGTGTTGTTAAGCTGGTCGACGTTCCGGTGGCGATTGACCTGCACCGTGCCGTCTCCATAGAGGCGCTGGCGGCTGATCTGCTGGTCGAAGCCGGCGACCAGGCCGGTGCCCGACGTGGTGTCGGCAATCTGGCCGCTGGCAGTGCGAAAGACGTTGGAGTCGTGCGTGAAGGACTGCGTCACGCCGATGTAGTACGGCGTGCGCTCCTCTTCTGCCAGAACGCAGGCGGTGCTGCCAAGTGCCAGCGATGCCACCAGCCATCGACCGGCGGTGAGCCGAGAAACCCAAACGTGATCAGACATGCGGTGCTCTCAAGAAAACGAAGGCAAGAGGCGGATAGAACGCCGGGGCGCCGGTTCGGCCGACGGACCCTTGGGGCCAATCAATACGCGTTGCGATCGAAAAATACCAGGCGGATGGTACTCACGATGATCTGCAGGTCGAGCCCGAGCGACCAATTGCGCAGGTATTCGAGGTCGAACTCGACGCGCGCCTGCATCTTCTCGACGGTGTCGGTCTCCCCGCGCTGGCCATTCACCTGGGCCCAGCCGGTGATACCCGGCTTGACCTTGTGGCGCACCATGTAGGCCTTGACGATGCGCCGGTATTCCTCGTTGTGCGCCACGGCATGCGGGCGCGGCCCGACGATGCTCATGCGGCCTTGCAGCACGTTGAAGAACTGCGGCAACTCGTCGAGTGAAGTGCGGCGGATGAAGGCGCCGAAGCGCGTGATCCGGACGTCATTCTTGGTCGCCTGCCGTACCACCGCGCCGTTGTCTTGCGTGGTCATCGAGCGGAACTTGTAGACGGTGATGTCTTCGCCGTCCAGGCCGGTGCGGCGCTGCTTGAAGATCACCGGTCCGGGCGAGCTGAGCTTGACCCCGATGGCCAGCCCCAGCAGGATCGGCGAGATCAGCACCAGGATGATCGAGGACAGCACCATGTCGCTCGCCCGCTTGACCAATTCGTTGGTGCCGGTGAAAGGTGTCTCGCAGATGCCAACCACGGGCAGGCCATTCATGTCCTGCAGGCGCCCCTGGATGATGCTGATGCCGAACACGTCGGGCACGAAGAAGAGCGACGCGGTGGTGTCCTGGATCTGCTCGAGCAGTTCGACGATGCGCGGCTGCGAGCCCAGCGGCAGCGTGATGTAGACCTCGGGGATGGAATGCGTGCGGATGTAGGAGGCCACGTCTTTCAGCCCGCCGAGCACCTGGTCCATCGCCAGGCCATCGACACGCGCATCGGCGCGGTCATCGAAGTAGCCGACGAAATCGATGCCTGTATCGCCCACGCCCAGCGTGCGGGCCACCTTCACCCCCAACGGGCCGGCGCCCACGACGATGGCGTGGCGGCGCAGGTGGGGTTGGGCGGCCTGGTGCTGCACGATGCGCCGTCCGCCCCACGCCGCGAGCCATTGCACGATGGGGGTGGCGATCACCCAGGCGAAGAGGGCGTCTTCGTCGAAATAGCCGATGCTGCGGGTGACGTAGCCGCAGAGCACCAACACACCGATGAGCACCATCCACGACGAGGCGATGTCGACGGCGGCCGCCAAGGGGTTCTGGCGGAAGCGGTTGCGGCCGGGGAAAGTGATGGCAAAGATCAGCAGGCACAACACCAGCTCGGCGCGCCCCACCATCGCGCCTGCAAACAGGTTGGCGCAGAGGAAGGTCAAGACCGTGAGTGCCGGCTCAAGGAACGCTGCCATCAGCGAGGTCACCGACTGCGGTGCGCTGTAGAACGTTCGCTTGTACGGGCGGTCCTCAAACATCGCTAGGGGTTGATCCAAGTGGCGCCGCCCTTCATGAATGGTCGACTGCTGGCTGGCGATGTCCGTGCACCAAACGTGCCTGAACTCATCGCCTTTATGCTGCGCTGAGCTGCTTGACTGCTGCCTGCAAGCTCATGCAACGCGTGGATTCTCACCCAAGAAGACCGTGGCTCCAGACCCGCAAGTGTGGGGGGATGCCACGTCTTAGGGGCATGCTTCCCCACCCTGCAGCCGCTTGTGAACGGAGCGTGTCAGACACGCTGCGCAGCTACCGTCAGACGTAGCCTTGCGGGTTGCGGCTTTGCCAACGCCAGGTGTCGGCGCACATCTGCGCCAGGCCGCGTGTGGCCGACCAGCCGAGCAGCTCTCGCGCCAGCGAGGGGTCGGCGTAGCAGGCCGCCACGTCGCCCGGGCGACGCCCGACGATCTGGTGCGGGACGGCTTTGCCGCTGGCCTGCTCAAAGGCCTTGATCACCTCCAGCACGCTGTAGCCCTGGCCGGTACCCAGGTTGACGGTGACCGATTTGCCTTGCTCCAGCAGGTAGCGCAGTGCGGCCACGTGGCCATCGGCCAGGTCCATCACGTGGATGTAGTCGCGAACCCCGGTGCCGTCCGGCGTGGCGTAGTCGCCGCCGAAAACTTGCAGGAAGGGCCGCTTGCCCACCGCCACCTGGGCGACGTAGGGCATCAGGTTGTTGGGCGTGCCGCGCGGGTCTTCGCCGATGTCACCACTTTCGTGGGCGCCCACCGGGTTGAAGTAGCGCAAGCAGGCCACGGCCCAGGCCGGCGTGCAGCGCTCCAGTTCGCGCAACATCTCTTCGCCCATGAGTTTGGTGGTGCCGTAGGGGTTGGTGGCCGAGAGGGCCGAGTTCTCGGTGATCGGCAAGGTCTCGGGCTGGCCGTAGACCGTGGCCGACGAACTGAAGACCAGCCGCTGCACGCCCCGCGATTGCATCACCTGCGCCACGTTGACCAGGCCGCCCAGGTTGTTGCGGTAGTACTCCAGCGGCTTCTGGGTTGACTCGCCGACGGCCTTGTGGGCGGCGAAGTGCACCACGGCATCAATGCGGTGCGTGTCGAAAACGTTTTCCATCGCCTGCTTGTCGCACACGTCGGCTTCCATGAAGACCGGGGCTTGGCCGCCCAAGCGTTCCAGTCGCGGCAACACCAGCGGCGAGCTGTTGGCGAAGTTGTCGACGCCAATCACGTCGAAGCCGGCAGCTTGCAGTGCGAGCCAAGTGTGGGAAGCGATGTAGCCGGTGGCGCCGGTCAGCAGGATGCAGGGCATGTGTGTGGCAACGAGGGGCGATGTCGAATGGCCTGGATGATAGGTTGCGCGATGTACCCGACCCATCCCTGTATCGAGGGGCGTGCCGCCTACAATTCTCCGATGCCAAACCCACTCAATCCGGGCCTCAGCGCTGCACTGGGCCATGCCGCCATGGAGCGCATTACGCTGCTGCTCAACCATGTGATCGCTGCCGAGCCGGTGGCCACCGAGAGGCTGCGCCCGCACAGCGGCCGCAGCATCCAGCTGCAATGGACAGGCTGGCCATCGCTGCTGCCGGCGCCGCCTCTGGTGGCCTGTTCTATCACGCCGGCGGGTTTGCTGGAATGGTGCGGCGAGCAGGCGCCTGCTCAGCCCGACCTGCGGGTAACGATCGATGCATCCAACCCGCTGAAGCTGATGGGGCAATGGCTGGCGGGTGAGCGCCCGAGCATCGGCATCGAAGGCGACTCGGCGCTCGCGACCGACGTCAGCTGGTTGATCGACAACCTGCGCTGGGACATCGAGGACGATGTTGCCCGCATCATTGGCCAAGCGCCTGCGCACGAATTGGCGCGCGCGGCCTCGGTCATTTCTACCGGCCTGCGAGAGGCCGTGCGCGCACTGCAAGGGCTGATGACGCGCGGCCCGAAATGAGGCACCTCGCCCGGCTGATCTTCATCGTCTTCACCGTCCTGCGCTTCGGCCTGGATGAGCTCGCGCTGTCGGGCTTCCGCCAGCGCTGGGTCCGCGCGCTGGTGCGGGTGATGACGCTGGGCCGCAACCTCGACGCGCTGCCGGGCTATCGCCTGCGCGAAGCGCTGGAGCGGCTGGGGCCGATCTTCGTCAAGTTCGGCCAGGTGCTGTCCACCCGGCGCGATCTGCTGCCGCCCGAAGTGGCCGACGAACTCGCCCGCCTGCAAGACCGCGTGCCGCCGTTCCCGGCTGCCGTGGCGCGAGAGCTGGTCGAGCGCGCCTACAAGCGGCCGGTCGAAGAGGTGTTTGCGAGCTTCGATGCCGAGCCGGTGGCCAGTGCCTCGATCGCGCAGGTGCACTTCGCGGTGCTGAAGGATGGGCGCGAAGTCGCGGTGAAGGTGCTGCGCCCCGGCATGCTGGCGGTGATCGACGACGACCTCTCGCTGCTGCGCACCATGGCGCGCTGGGTCGAGCGCCTGTCGGTTGACGGCAAGCGCCTGAAGCCGCGCGAGGTGGTGGCCGAGTTCGACAACTACCTGCACGACGAGCTCGATCTGGTGCGCGAAGCCGCCAACGCGGCCCAGCTCCGCCGCAACATGCAGGGGCTCGACCTCGTGATGGTGCCCGAGATGGTGTGGGAGCTGTGCACGCAGACCGTGCTGGTGATGGAGCGCATGAACGGCGTGCCGATCAGCCAGACACAGCGGCTGCGCGATGCGGGTGTCGACATCCCCAAGCTCGCGCGAGACGGCGTCACGATCTTCTTCACCCAGGTGTTCCGCGACGGCTTCTTCCATGCCGACATGCACCCCGGCAACATCCAGGTGAGCATTGCGCCGGCCACGTTCGGGCGTTACATCGCCCTCGACTTCGGCATCGTGGGCACGCTGACCGAGTTCGACAAGGAATACCTGGCGCAGAACTTCATCGCCTTCTTCCGCCGCGACTACAAGCGTGTGGCGGAGCTGCACGTCGAGTCGGGCTGGGTGCCGCCCACCACGCGCGTCGACGAACTCGAAGGCGCCATCCGCGCCGTGTGCGAGCCGCATTTCGACCGGCCGCTGAAAGACATCTCACTGGGGCAGGTGTTGCTGCGCCTGTTCCAGACCTCGCGCCGCTTCAACGTCGAAATTCAGCCGCAGCTCGTGCTGCTGCAGAAGACGCTGCTCAACGTGGAAGGACTGGGCCGCCAGCTCGACCCCGAGCTCGACCTGTGGAGCACCGCCAAGCCCTTCCTCGAACGCTGGATGAACGAGCAGATCGGCTGGCGCGGCCTCGTCGCGCGTCTCAAGAAAGAAGCGCCGCATTACGCGCAACTGATCCCCGAGCTGCCGCGACTGATACACCACGCCTTGCTGCAGCCGCAGCGCGGCCAGGAGCCGATGCTGCTGCAGGCCTTGCTGGCAGAACAGCGCCGCACCAACCGATTACTTCGCCTCGTGCTCTGGGCCGGCTCGGTTGTTGTGATCGGGCTGATCGCCGCGGCTTTCGCCTTGCAGCTCCGCTAGCAACAGCAAGCGCAGCGAAGCGTGACCGAGCCACGCCAGCGGAGCCGGCTCTGCCGGGCCGCCAGGCGGCGCCCCTTGGGGGCAGGAGCGCAGCGACTGGGGGGCTCTACTTACTTGCTTTGAAGTTCGTGAACGTGCGCGTCTGCACGCGCCGGGCGTCTTGCGGCAGGCTGTCCGGCGCCGTCATGCCGGACAGGTCTTTCGGGCTCAGAAAGATCGACTTGTTCTCGGCCACGTCCTTGGCCACGAACTTCAGCGAGGCCTTGTTCGGGTTGGCGTAGAACACCTTGTTCGTCAGCGAGGCATGCACCTCGGGGCGAAGGATGTAGTTGATGAATAGGTGGGCGTTCTTCGGGTGCGCTGCATCGGCCGGGATGGCCATCGAGTCGAAGAACAGCGTCGCTCCGCTCGGCGGTACCAGGGCTTCGATCACGTTGCCGTTCTTGGCTTGAAGTGCGCGTGAACGGGCGATGTTGATGTCGCCCGAATAACCCATCACCGCGCACAGCGCCC
>Ga0307515_10003670_pt1 | contig 32245 bp, 21 predicted proteins | sample 17_EM_MG_FD_194513 | JGI IMG/M metagenome (GOLD analysis project Ga0307515, IMG submission 194513) | Populus trichocarpa ectomycorrhiza microbial communities from riparian zone in the Pacific Northwest, United States - 17_EM | ecosystem: Host-associated > Plants > Roots > Unclassified | place... | reverse complement strand
AAGATAAACATTTTGAAATTAAAAAGATATTCTTGTTGAGAATAGAAATTGTGAATCTTTTACCTGGATAATCTAAGAAACATTTATAGCTGATAAAACTCGTCTTGTTGCTTGAGTTAAAAGGTTATAGAATCATTTTGTTCTAATAATATTGATGAGAAATAAATATCTCTTATATATATTAATAAAAGATAAATATTTCTAATATAAATATAAATAATGATGAACAAATATTTCGATAAAAAATACAAGTGATTAGAATTAGGATACACATTCAGCCTAAGATGTGCTAGGCATGTGCCACTTGGGCTTAAGTGTATTGCCTAAGCTCACGGGAATACTGAATGTAGGCTAGGGCTAAGATGTAGCGCCAAAGCCCATATGGTGCTTGGTGCACACCCTGCACCCAGGCCTAGGCTCCACACCTGGGCTCAAGGGATGCTTGGAGTGGGCTCAATACTTGGACTCGAACATGCGACCTAAGCCTAAAAGAAAATTGGATGACCTAATACTTGAACTTGGTATGATGCCAGGCTCAATAACACTAGATCTAGCATTTCTACACAAGCCCAATAATATTGTACAGCAGCTTGCTAACCATATGTCTAATTAAGCTCAAAACATGACCAGACCAGACCGGATCATAGCCATGCCCTAGATCTAGAAACAAGCTAGATCGATGTCATTTAGACTTGGCATTGGCATTCTACCCATAGATGTGCAATCGTTTGCACATTTGTTTGCTTGTTCCTAAAGAAGTATATATAAAAAATAAAATACAGAGAATTCTTAGGTAACAATAGATAACACCCTTTCCTCCACCGGCACCAATGCAAGGGTAAAAGCAGAAAAAATGCCTGCTTAAGAAAAATATGATTCAACAAATATTTGGCTACGCAATCATACAATATTCTAGTTCAATGATTGATCCTAGAGATCAACTTTACAGTAAACAGTTCAGATACACAGTCAGTCAAAAAACTCAATCTTAGTAAGCTCTTTCAATATTATATATATTAAGAAAAAAGTTCCAAGGAAGAAGAAGAAACCACCACTTAAATTAACTGAATTAAATATTCATTGACGGTATAATTGCTACTATCTTTTTTTTCTCCCTACCCCTCCCTGAGTTAGTCTTGGCCTTCTGCGCTATCTTCCATCTCGACTAAGCAAGTGTGTACTCTTGAAGATCTTAAGGACCAAAAATTTTCCACCATCACAAAACTTCGCGTATTGGTCAATGACAAACTGGCAAAGAAAAGGGCACACAACTTGTGATAACCTTACAGCTTTTGCAAATGGTAACAAGAGTAACATATAAGTATCTGAATCAAGTAACCAAGCAGCAGCTTGTTTCCTCATCTCTCTGGAGAACAATGCATCTTCTTGTCGAACCGCTTATATATCCTTATCAAGGAGTCTTACCGTCTACCAGAATTCCTCAACTGAAATAACTGCATAATTAGAAACAATTATCTGAATTTTGTGCATTTCACTGTCCCTTGTTATTTCCTTTACTTGCTTTCCATAAATCCTCACAACCATAAATTGTCTAAATGGTTCCGAAATCCAAATTCTCCCATTTGAAGGGAGCAACCAAGCCAATGTTTGGGGCACCTCGGAAGAACAGGCAGACACAAACACAGACAGCAGCAATAGCTAGCATTGAATGAACATAGGGACGCTGAAGCAAGCCCTGTGAACCTGGAACCCTCTTGTGGAACTTAGCCGCTACAATTGCACACTTAGCACAGGATTTACGCCCTTGCTGAAACTGTGAAACTGCCCCATGTTCTTGCTCCAACGCTGGTTGTTCTATCTCATTTCCAATTGTCACAGAAACCTGGGCATTTATTTTGTCAGCAAGTTTACGAGCCACCAATAAGTTATAAGAGTGGTTTTTTGTCATGAGAGCATAGGCATATGGAGACTGGCCATTTGCATCCAGAAGAGAATTCCAACAGGACAGCCCAATCTGCAGAAGGGGAAATTCATTAAAAAGCAGAAAATGTATTTTAACATGCACTCGCACACATACAAGAGGAACCCAGCATAATAACCATTTCTATCCTAACTGCTAACCATGATCCCAACCTTCCCCTGCACCCAAACAAGCCCATAAAGTAAAAAATATAGACACAGTTTGGTTCCCATATAATTGCAATCTTGAAAAGGTAAGCATTTACTAAATGCAAAATTGAAATCTATGACAAATAAAAACATAGTAGCATGGAAAGCTACAACACACAATCCAATTAGGATAAATGCCCAGAAAATTAAAGATTTACAAATGGGAGAGGGCATTTGTAGGTCCCTGAAGCCAGATATAAAAAGGTGCAGAAACAAGGAAGAAAAGAAAAACAGAAAAAAACATTACCTCATGTGGGTCATTTGTCAGGGCATCAACCAAACCATCTGAGCCTGATGCACAAGCAACCAAATGTAAAGGTGTAATACCACCAGGCCCCCTAACATTTGGTGGGAAAATATACGTTCTGGAGGAATTATCATGGCTGACAATAGAATAATGAATAAGCAAGTCCACCATTTTCCTGCAGCTCCTTTTCACTGACCGGTTCAAGAGCTGAACCTCAGACAGCATCTCCAATGACTCCTTAGATAGCTCATCCCTACACATATTTCTTTCTACCAGCATGTCCAGAATTGTTTTGACCAACACACAATAGTCTCTTTCAACTGAGAAAATGAGCAAAAACCTGAAGCGGCTAAGTGAAAAATCTGGAACCTCAAGAATTGAAGACTCCCTCTTCCTTTGGAATAGCCATCCAAGTTCATTTAAGAAATGCAAAACTTCTTCCCTTGATCTAGGTCGCCCCAAATCATGAGCCTGTTCTTCTGACACAATATCACCTACTTTAGCCTTTTCATCAAACTCTGATTCAAGGAGTCTCAATTCTTTACAGATGGAAGCATCAGCTATTATTACAGGAAAACTGTTGACCTTGAAACCATTTTCTACCTGTTTATAGCATAGGCAAATGTCACACGATATCATTCTCATACAAACCATTTGTGCAATTCTAGACTTCAAGGGCATATGAGTAGGTGCAGAGTCTTACCTCAATGAAACATCGACCTAAAATACTAGGAGATGGACCATGAATTTTGAAACCACCCATGTTTATCTCATCGTATATGGATCCTGGAGAAGTGGAGTCCGTAATTTCCTTCAATGTGTATCCTCCCATGTGCATGCAATGAATCCTACACGAAATTATATATGAAAATTACTTGAAAAAGTAAGACAGGGTCGATCAAAAAGCACTTTAAGGGAGTGAATAATTTCTTACTTGGTGCCCGGACTGGTCAGATTTCTTCCCTTCAACTGAAGAGAGGTTTCTTGCCCACCAACAACTGCCACTGGGGAGACTGATATCAACTCTGGGGAACTCCATGTCCTCCATGATTTGCACAAACGAATCTTTCCTGAATATCGATGTGTGGACAAACAGAAAAAACAATTAAATTAATCGATGTGTGAACAACTAGAGAAAACAATTAAATTATTACAAAATTATTTCATAATTCACATAAAAACTAGAGCCAGATATTTCCACAAAATCCATAGAAAGATTATAATGTGGCCATTTCACTTTTTGGCCACATGGACTGTCCCATGAGAAAGGGCAAGGTTAGAACTAGACAAATGCAATTGGCAAACAGTCCAAAAAAGAGGGGGCATGGGGAACCCAGCACTCATCCACGCACCATCTTTATGTGATGCTAGCTGCCCGCCTGTATTTAACAAAAACCTTCCACTCCTCCATAAATCAGAATCTGAATCTTGAACCAGAGAATTGACTTGCTGAAGCAGGTTTCTTTCAAGCTGCAAAAAACAAATATACCCTGCAAGTGGTCAGCATAAGGTCAGATTTATAATTCCTGAGGTTCATTAGGCCAGTTCACTCACTTGTTCCCAGGCAGCAGATGACATTGACAGATATACTGATAGAACCACACAGCCAGGCCTTATGTAGCTCTCCATTTCTGATGGACTGTTAGAAAGCCAATTGTATATCTGGAAGAAAATGATACAACAATGTATTAGATTCTATCCCAATAGAACTGTCAATAAGCAATTGTAGGTCTGAAAGAAAAAGGGTATAATCATTATTAGAATTCCATAAGGAGCTGCCATTACTGTGTCTTCATGCAAATTTACTTGACACACATGAATACACACAAAATCAAAATATACCCTAAGCTCACCTGTGTGCGCAATGTCCCAGGGAAATGACTGGGATCCTTGTCAAATAGTTTAAAAATTAGTCGCCCAGTGCGATCCTGCAGATGAACCATGTAGCAACTAATTTAACAAGATTAGCAAATGGGAGCATGAAGAGAGAGTAGACTGAAACAGAAAAAGTAATCCTGACTGCGGTCTAATGCCAGGCTACCTGAGAATCAGAATTCTGACTAGAAGGTGAATGATCAGACCCAGAAGAAGACGTATATCCTCCTTGATAAGGGAAATTTTGAAATGAACCGTGGTCAGGTTCTCTGTTTGAACCTCTAAAGAGCTCGAGCGGCAAAACACAGGCATGGCTCCTGCTACCTTCAACATTTGCATTCACCTCTCTACTGATTGACATCTTCTCAGACTTCATAGTTTCTGCAGTACTCTGCAATGGGAACAACTTCTGCGCTACAGGAGGAGAAGATGATGGAGACCTATCTTCAATGGGATTACTGCTGTCAGAAGAGAAATATTTCCTAGAAGATGCTAGTTTTGGAGGGCTATCATTCTCAGGCGACGAGCTAAACAGCTGTAACGGAAAGTTAGGACGAGATTCTTGAATCTGGCAATCTGAATCTTCAACAGGAGACTCGTAGCAGTAACTAACTCTCTCACCGCCCACAGAAGGAAACTCAATATTAGATCTCTTCTGCAAATCGGAACCAGTCACTTGATTGGGGCCCGTCAACTTAGACTTGTCACTGTCACTGCTCTGACTGCTTCTTTGAGATAAAATTGCAAGAGCATCTGGAGCAGATGCTGCCAAAGTGGCTGAAAGTACAGCAAGTAAGTCCACGGTTGATGAAGAAGATGCAGTTCCATGCAATCTGTTTTGATGCGCTGATGAAGGTTGGTCGGGATTTTTCCCATTTAAACTTGCAATATTTGACAACTTTGCAGCAAGATCCATCGGCAAAGGCAGTGAATTTATTTTGCTAAGAATCTGAATAAGTTGGTCTTTATCTGGTACTGTTGTGCAGGTGGTACTTTTATCGTCGGCCCTCCCTACAATTTTCAAGGCAAAGATTTCATTTCAGCACAGCTCAATGGGTGGAACATAAAAGTCAATCATTGGAAGATTGTTTTACCTTGAGAGCGAGCCAAAGCAGTCAATAAGTTTACAATATCCAAGTTTCCATTACTGTTTATATCCTGGTTTCCAGGGACTAGTAGCCGTGATGTAACATCCTCAGGCTGGGTTTTCCTCCTTCGTCGGTTGTGCCCAGCAAGCCTACGCCTACAACTTCTCTTTCCCTCATCAAACTCAGTAAGAGGATGAAACCTGCATATGGCGGAGAAGGAGGTTTCATATAAACTCACAGTGGAAAAAATTATTTATCAACGGGCATTAGAGATTAAAACATTAGCATGTACCCTATCAAGCAAAATTGAGTGCATTTATAAATCAAATTAAGAAAAAAACTAAGTGAAGGGCTTGTGCCACTCAAGTTAGTTGAACAGTGAACAGTCAAGCATGAAATACGCACAACAAAGTAAAGACAACCTGCTGCACTGCTGACAAAATCTCTGCATTTGCTTTCCCACCAGGGCTTTCGTGGCTTTACTATGAACTTCGCACACCTTATGACGGCGATGATAGTCCTTAGCAGTAGTTAGATTTTCCTTGCAATTATCGACCTGACACATTGGATAACTACCATTGGCAGGGGATCCAGACCTGACCCTCTTGTTGGGTCTTGATACAGGCTCCTCAACAGAAGTCAAACTCCCACCTAGATTCAAGCCAAGACCATCATCTTCATTAGCAGAGTTGGATTTGGTCTTATAATCACTCTCATCTTTCTTCTTAGTCTCTCTAGATGCAGTTCCCAGACGTGAAGTTTCAGCAGCATCAGAAGGTCTAGCAACAAAACCGACGCTATCCCAATCCCAAGCCTTAGAATTCCAGTTTTTTTCTAAAGAAGTCTCAAGAAAGTGATGTTGTTGGAGCTGAAAATTGGGCATCTGGTACGAAAGATCACGTTTTTTTGCCATGGAAGCCAAATCACAATATCTACTAGAAAGTGCTTGGTGAATGAACATGGGAGCAGCTACTTGCGCACCCACCTTTTCCATGTCTTCGGAAATTCCTCACCCTCACAGATAATAACACCTAATTTAATAAACAAAACCCAAAACCCACAGTCAGAATTAGAATTACACAGAAAATATTAAAAAAAAAAAACACAGACTACTGCTAGCAAATAAAGATCACCACAAAATGAAAATAAAGCAAAAACTTCTTTCTCTCTCTCCAGACAGAAAATTAAAATTAAAATTAAAAAAAAAAAGCAAAGTCATCAGTTGTGTGATTTATGTATAAGTATTTCCTATATCAAATAATTTAAAAAAAAATGAAATTGTAAGAAATAGGGGTGCGATAAAAATAGTGAAATTGTTATAAATAGAAGAGATAAAAATAGTTAATTTTGAGTTTAAACGAAAACAGAGAGGGTCACTCAGTCAGACATATAATTAAATTAATTAGTTAAAGCAGCAAAATAGAATGAAATGAAAGAATCAAAATCTAATCTGCTACTCACATACCTTACCCTGTTCTTCTTCAAATAATGGTGAAGCAGGGGAAGGACCGCATCTCTCTCTGCCTGTAATGATCAAACTTCAACACTTCCGACAGAAGCCTCTCATCGACCTCAGATCTGAAAAAAGAATAAAAAAAAACGTGCTACAACGTTGTTTGGCGGCAAATCAGCGGGAACACATCTGGTGTGAGTGATCAGTCGGCGAATCAGAGGAAGATGGTGGATGGATTGATGTCTGTATGGCGAATTGAATTGCTTTTTGATCTTTCTCTCCTCTTGACTTTTTCCTGAAGTTGTATAACAAACTTTAGTTTTTTGGGGGTGTTGTAGCACTAGCTGTAAATACGAGCATTTTTTGGGTTATAGTTTAGGCCGTCCACGGACTTGCTTAGAAGCATCCAAGACTCTTCCTTCTTCTTTAACTTACCTTTTTTTATTATTATTTTTCACCTGAATAATAACCATTATTGGAAACTTATTTATGTAAATTCAGAAATAAATAACAATTCCAAATAAATAAATATATAGTCGATTTTTCTTAGAAGATTTCAAATTAATGGCATTTAAAGTTTGACAGAGTACTTGAACTATTTGCTGCTTAATGCTTGCTTAGTAAACGTATTCATTAATTGTTTATGTTTCTAATTAATTTGAAAATGAATTTTGTGTTTGGAATTGTGTTTTAAATTATCTTTTATAAAATTTTAAATTTTTTTATTTAAAATAATTTTTTTATATTTTTAAATTGTTTTGATGATAAAAATAATTTTTAAAAAATAAAAAAAAAATTAATAATTTAATATATTTTTAAATAAAAAATATTTTAAGAAATTAATCTTGCAATCCTAACACATCTAGCATGGAACTCTGATTATTATTATTATTATTATTATTATTATATTTAAGGGCATATGTTGTGTATCGATGTGGTAGATGCTGGATTTCCTTTTCGTGCCACTGGAAAATGACCCTTTTCTTCTCACAGTAATCTTCTTAAACTCTCTCTCTCTCTCTCTCTCTCTCTCTCTCGTCCTGGAATTCGCTAATGACAGCCCACCTTTACTCTAGTGTGGGTAAAATATAGTTAAATTGCGTTTTGCTTTAATTGTGATTTTAAAAATATTTAGTTAATTGGTGTATTTTATTATCTTATATACGTTTTATTGGAAAAAAATTTGAAATTTTGGTTACAAATAAAATAAAATTTATAATTTTTTTAAACTATATTTTTAAATCACAACCATAAAAATTACAGCAATGCCAAGGTTTATGCACTTCCTTGCCTCACCCATGTCACTGCTATTGGTAAGATTTTCTCAAGTGAATAAACGGTTACTTAGATACCATTTGTTTAATGCCCTGAAATTAAAAAAAAAAAGTCATGCACTTCTTGTTTTTAATAAATATAAATTTATTAAAGAAATATTTTAAAAATAGATTTATTTTATATTTCTATCTTTATTTTTTAACCAAACATAATTTATTATATATTTATTAACAAAAAACTAAAAAGAGAATGAGAATTTTTATGCCCATCCTCCCAAGATACTATTCACTAAAATAGTGTTTTGAGAATTTTTTTTTCTATTAACAAAAAAAAACTACCAGGAGAAGGGAAGTTATTCTACCCCTCTCTGCGAATAGTTTTTTATTCATTTTTTTAATATATATTTTTTAATTTTAATTTTATCATTCAATATTATATTTATTTGAGATTGAGTTTTCATTTTTGTTTTTCAATTTATTTTTAATGGGGTTATTGTAGGCTTATGACCTGGAACGCGGGTTTTATAGGTTAATTCGATTAACTTTTATTTTTATTTTTCTAATTGATTTTTTTTTCAATTTCATCTTTTAACATTAAGTTGATAGAGAATTAATTTTCATTATTTATATTCAATCTGCTTTCAACACTGGGTTGACTGGGAATTGAGCTTTATCACTTGTTTCAATTCTCTTTCTATTGGGTTATCCTAGTCCCATGACATGAGTCGTAGGTTTAGCAAGTTGACTCAGGTCAATGTTTTAGGTTTTTTTATTTTATTTTTTTATTTTATCATTTAACATTATTTATAGATATATATATATATATAAATTCTTAATTTATTTTAATTTATTTTACATGATGTTATCATGATTTCTTAAATTAATATGTTGATTGACAGATTGATTTAAATCTCCCACATGTTTAGCAATGCTTGAAATTTTTTTTACTTTAAGACTTTTTTTATCCAACTTACATTGTAAAGCAAACCAACAATCTAGTATCTTTTATCTTGAAACAATAGATTTATTTCATATCTGTGTTTATATCTTTTCAGCTGAATATTTTTTTTATTTTTTTATCTATTATTTTTATCTTGAAATATTAACCGAACACAACTTTTTTTATATGAAAATCATTTATATTTTATTAGATATAAAGTGTGTAAGATTTTTTTGTACAGCAAAGCAAGAAATAAAAATAAATCCATTAGCCTGTCTACTATATATTTTGTCAATTCATGTTAACCAGTCATGTTAACCAGTCATATGCATGTTACATGTTTCACTCTTATTCTTTTTTTAATCTAGATAATTAAAAGAAACTAAAAGGTTAGTACTTTTACTGTGGCACAAAACAATGTTCATCATTTCATGGATCATTTTAGATTGGAGTAATTTTTTTAAAAAAAAAATTGTTTTTAAACTTTTATTTTACATGATTGAGGTGTTTTTTAGCTGAAATTAGCACTTAATTGCATGTTTTTATAAGATAGAGGGTTGAATTACAAGACAAAGGACTGAAGTGAAAATCATGGGTAACATTAGTGACGACTTTGCAAGTTGTTTGAAAAGTACATTTTAGCCCCCATCTTTTCTTTTCTTTTGCTATTAGGAGACTAGTCCCTTTAAATTTAGAAAATTACATTATAGTACAATACTTCGTTGTCGTCATTTTTCAGTTCTATTTTCATATAAGGAGAGAGATGAGTTGCTATATTCCGGTGAAGAGAGAGAGTTTATTCATTGGCTATGATTCCAACCACGAAACAAGTTAAAATGAATGTCAACGAGTTCCACTGAGTAATGAGAATCTTATGATGGTTGTTTTAAGCCTCAATATATCTTAGAAAACCATATCCAAGTTAATAATATAATATTTTTTTTGTTTGATTTTATGGTTTGGACCTTTTCGGTTTGTTAAGTTGATAGGTTGATTTTTTGGTGTTCTAGAAATATTTTGTATGGTGTTTTGTGATTGAAATATGTTGAAAATGAATCTTTTGGGTAAAAAACTCTTAGACCCAATTTTTTCACCACCACAGTGATGCCCGGAATTTGGACCAACAAACTACATGTCACCTGTCTAATATTGTTTTTCAAAAGATAGGGGTGAACGACAATAACAAGCCCAGGCACACGCAAGCTTGGGCTTTAAGTCCTACGTGCCTGAGCTTTTCATTTCTTGATATTTGTTTTTCAATTAATACCTTTTTATGTCTTTTTAAAATGTTTTTTAATTAATACCCCTTCAATGTCATTTTCTTGGATTATCTAGCATTTTTTTAAAATGGTAATTGTTTTTTTAATTATACTAGATGTCTTTAATTTTTGATGAAGTTAATATAATTTATTTGTAATTTTTATATATATTTTATATAGATTACATTTATTTTCAAAAACTAAAAATGTTTTTTTATGATATTTTTATTGTGTTCGACCTTACATTGTATTTTTTTTCTTTTCTTTTATCCAATAAATTTTATGTAACTGTCGATTTTTATTATAAATTAATTTTAATAAATAAATTTATTAAACACATCAAAATAAATGACCCGTGTTGTACTTTAAAATATCTTGATCTATATTTATCTCTTAATTTTTTAAATTTTATTTTTATTTATCATCAATTTTTTTTTTATTAGGTTATCCCGACCTCATGATTTAAGACGCATGATACACACGTAATTTGAACATATCTTATGTTCAGTTCATTGATTTTGAGTGTTAACTCTGTTTATCCTGGACAAAAAAATTCATTTTTTTTTATTGTAGTCTTAATTTTTTTATCTTATTATCAAGTTAATTAAGATGTAATTTAATTATTAATTTTTTCATATTAAAAAAAAACATAATTATCTCTTTTTTTTTCGGGTTAAAAAAACTATTCTGTCACGCGGAGTCTCCAATCTAGTACAAATTAAAGTGGAAAGTCCAGCAGGCATGCCCCTTTTTTTTTTTTTTTTCGGAGGTTGATTTGTGCGATGTTTTGACTTTCTCTCCCCAGGACAGTGAGACTAATTATTTAATTTTCTTTTTTGTTTACTGATAATGGGAGATTGTTAATTATCTACGACTACCTGCAAAATATTATAATTTTATTAGCACAATAATTATTCGGACACCATTTATATCTCAAAATCAGCTGTACCCCAAAATTCATCCTCCAATTTTTAAACCCTGGAGTCTTTAATTCAATAGCCACCTAGGAGTCAATTTCTGGAATATCACTATCATACCCTATCAAAAATAAAAATCTCAAGGAATTCCAACTTCCTAAACCAATCTCTGAACTGCAATAACCACCACTTATTACAAGTGGAGGTAGCCGTGCTACAGCTGATGGGAAAAGGAGAACAGATGAGAATTTTGGCAAGGGTTAGACCAGGAAGATCAAAAGTCTTCCTGGTAAATAAGAGATTGATAGACAGTCTATGATGCCTAAATGGGTGGCATTTGGTCAAAAAAGTGGCAGGTAACTGGAAACCGCGTCGTCCTTTGTCCTCGGAGTCACGTAAATGCCGCCCTTATTCTCTACTTTTCACACACCACATTCACGTGCCCACCACCAGAAAACACTCCCAAAGCCAAGCCTGGTTCTTCTCCATCTGATTTTGCCCTCACAGACCTTCTCAATCTGCAATAATGGAGGTCCATCTGAGGCAGCCTGGTGAGTTGAAAGGACCAAAACAACCTTGGATTGGATGTCCTTTCCTAGAGTTGCTTACAACTGGTTCATCCTTGTCTCCTCTTGGCTATTGCGCGTGAACAGTACCGTGCATCTGTGCTGGCGGGGTCGGGTGAATGATTCTGATCAACTTGTGTGTGTAATTTGTACTTCGTAGGGCACTGCAATAATTAATACGTGTGCAAGAGTAGTGTTTGCAGCACAGTAAAACATATGTGGGAGTGGTGGAGCTATCGTCCGGACACAGTAGCGTGTTGGAAGCAGCTGTATTTAAGGTACGATGCATTTGGTCGGATTCTATGACTTCTGCTGCCTTTTTTTTCTCCGTGCATTTCACCTACCGTTACATATGCATATGCCATGTGAACTTTTTTTTAACTTTTTTATCATAATAATTCACGATGAAGTCTGTTTGGGAGTATAGCTTAAATTACCTTTTATTTTAAAATATATTAAAATAATTATCATCAATAAAAAAAACATGTCTTCAATTCTAGGATGATCATGTATTTATTCTTGTGGACAGTTATATTATTACATCGATCTATTGATTTTCATGTGGAACACAATTATTTGCGTAACAGTTGATATGTCAATGATATTTTAATTTATTGAAATATGTTGTATAAGTATTAAAGTATTACAAAATCATGTGATCGTTGTCTGTGTTTATAATTTTTATTGTATCTGTTGTGATTACTTTTTGAGATGGATCATGATGTGATTGCATATTATCACGTGATATCAGTAGATTTTTTTAAATCCTTTTAAGAGGTTAGAGTATAATTTTACTTATGCAACACGGGATGCCCAGCCAGCGTGACTTCCTGAATGTAGAAATTATTATTATTATTTTATTAATGTAAATGTTACAGTTAATTTGTATTTATCTCGATTAATTTTACGGGTATTAAAATTAACAACCATATAAATCTCCAATTGTCCTAATTAAAATAATAGATCAATTTGTTAGAATAAAAAGATTTAACTAATAATCTAACTTATAAATCTTGTTATTGAACTGTTTGAATTTTTTTGAAATTTCGTGGTAACACCATAACATTTATGGAAATGGAATGCAGTACTCCTAACTATTCTGTACACTAATAAGGGAATTGTGGTCCTGAACCATTGACTTGTTTGCAACGAAGGAAACGTGATCCCGGGCTCCTGTTTGCCGGTGGGACCAGCCACGGCATCGCTGCTGTGCCGGACATCTTTGAATATCTGCGAAACAAACAGAATTTACTTGAACAAATTCAAGTAGTTAACAATTCCCCTCATTCGACCATCTATCTTCTCAAAGAGAAAATAGTAAAAAAAATAAAAAAAAAATCCCATTAGAACCACAAGACAAGACAAAATCTCAATGAAAATACCACTTATTCAGGAACAAACAAACTAAAATTTCACTAATTATCTCAACACAATCATTTTCAGTCTTTCGTGGTTTAAAAATTGAATTTAAATTGTTATTAATTCATATTTCTCTTTCTTTTCTTTATCTGTCCACGTAGTTAATAGTAAAAACTAATTATTATTTTTTAAATGATGGAATGTAATTAGATTGATCACACTCATCAAACAGGACATTACTTTTTATTGGCAAATTAAAAATATATTCTGATCCCATAAAATCAAGTTCATTATTATCCAAAAAAACAAATCAAACTAAGGATTTTTAAAACTTTTTACGTTTTTTAGGATAAAAAACATTTTAAAACCAGTTTAAACTTATTTGAAATTATATGTTTTTTTCAAATATATTTCATATCAACTTAATAATTCATTGAAATAGGTTCTCATAAATACTCATCTGGAAATTTAAACTCAAAAAATCAATGAAACCACGACAACTTTTACTTAAAAACAACTTATTAATATCGACTTTGATGAAGATCCAAGTAGATCAGTGGCTAGATTTATATCTTAGATAATCGATTGATGTATTGATTCTAGCAATCTGATTTATTTGTCATAGCCGTGGTAGTTAGTATTTAGTAAACCAAGGTGGTCGATAGCCGGTATCTACAAAATATTTTCTTTTATGTATTTGAAGACTCTCCGGTGCTTGAATAGATATTTTGCTTGAGAGAAAAAACATTGATATTTTTTTTAAAAGACTCTCAAGTAAATATGTTGTTCTTTGTGGGGATTGAGTGCCTTTTTCTTTTAAGGAACCAATGAGTCTTTATAACTTATCATCTTACCTTTGGGTGAAGGGGTGACTCAAAAATCATCTTTTTTCTGATATCATTAAAACATATCTTATGTGTCAAAGATGAAAAACATCTCTAACTCATTTTAAAAAAATTATCTCTGATTTATCATAGGGAAATATCATTGACTCGTCAGAGGAGAAATATCTCTGAATCATTAGAATCTCATAGTCCAATATGAAGCCTAATAAGATTGTCAAAGCCATTTATATTTGGGCTTGGCACTTGGCTAAACCTGAGTGTGATGGGTGTAGCAGCTCGCTAGGACCATATAGGCTTAGGGTTAGCACTTAGTTGAGCCTAAGGGTGATGAGCGTGGCCACTCACCAGACCAATATACGTTTAGGCTCAACACGGCTGAGCCCAATAATGTTGTGTCTGGTAGATCATCAAATTCATATATGCTTGGGCTCAGTGCTCTACTAAGCTCAAGGGTGTTGGGTTATCACCCCACCTCTAGTTCCTTTAAATGATGATCAAGGTAAAACTAAAACATGTTGATTCATCGGACTTATATAATATAATTTTTAGTTTATTGAAGATTATGCAAGCATAAACAGATAAATGTTGAAAAAAAACTTAATAAATATATAAACCAAAAGGTATAATAAAATTAAAGTTTATAATTGATTATTAAGTAAAAAACTAAAACTCCTGGGTGTTTCCCTATAGCATAAACCTATTGTTCATCCTCTCATATTTTATTGTGGACTTATTGTTTTTTTTTTCAATTTCTCTCTTAAACTTTTTTTTTGTGCAATTGCATCCTTTTTGCGTCAAATTCAAAGGAAATTGAATCAAATTTCTTGGCTAAGGATGAAATTGAAAGATAGGGGACTAAAGCAGAAAAAACATCATAATGAGTGATGGTTTCAAAGCTCACTTAAAAAGTTTGATTTAGTCCCCATACTTTAAAAACAATAAATATTTGGTACCTCAATATTTTCTTAATTCAATTTTGGTACAAAAGTTTATTTTTATTATTTTTCAGTCCCTGGTTTGAGAAAGGAGAGGGAGTGGCCACCAGATTCCAGCGTAAAGAGAAAAAAATATTGTTGACACCGATTTCAACCATCAAAACAATTGATCTTTGTGTTAAATGATTTCATTTGACGAGGAGAGTTCATACTAGGTGATTTTTTTACCTTGAAATACTTATGAGATTGAGAAGATTTTTTGTATTAGGTTGATTTTAGGTTTTGTGATGGTTTTTTCATTTTTTTAGGCTATAGATAGGTTTATCACGGTTTCTAATGTGTTTTATAGGTGTTTTGAGTAAAAAAAAACTTCTGCCCCGATTTTGCGACTATAATAGTAGCATGATTATGAGAAAATTGGATGATACATTATTTGATTTTTTTTTGTTTGAAAAAATCAAGGCTGACAACATGTTGTCCTCCCGGGATGGAACAAAAAAAGGGCCAAGTTGAGTGGTTTGGCTTGCCAAGGCCAACAACACCTGGCTTTTTTTTTTCTAATTTTTTTTTAAAAAATTAATATATATATATATATATATTAATATCTATTCTCTCTTTTATTTTGTTTATTGAGTCTCTTTTAAATGATAATTATTTTTTGTTATTTTGTATACATTTAATTTTTTAAGAGGTTTTTTCGATTCATCTATAATTTTTTTTAATCTCCTATATAGATGAACTTTATTTTTTGAAAAAAAATATTTATTTTCAAATGATATTTCTAACATGTGCATCCTTTCATAATATTTCACTCCTTTTATTTTATTTAGCCAATTTAATGTGTGTGTCTATTTCTATTATCGTTTTATTGAATAAAAAAATATTTTAATTAATAAATTTAGCGAATACAACTGGATAAATGTCTCGTAAATATCTTGATTCATACCTATCTTTAAACTTTTCATGCTTTATTTTTTGTTATCGTTGTGATTTGTATTTTTCTATTAACACCAATAGTTCTCAATTTATTTTATTATATGTATGCATAAACTTTTTAGTTTCCATTGGAGTTTTCTTAACTGCAAAAACATGTCGTAACAGGCTGCGTATATAATTGTTTTTGTTTGAAAAAATATCTTTATTTAAAATGATTTTTGTATTTGATACTATTATCCGTATTATTAAAGAAGACAACACTATAAAACTATATTGGTGATAAGACAAATAGACAAAATAGGGATTTAAAGGCATTTTGGATATTAGTTAGTAAGCTGAAAGCATCATACAATAAAAAAAGTCAAGGAATTGCATGTTGATTATAAAAATAAAAGTATTAAGTTACAATTTCATTTGAAATGGAAGGACTAAATTCACACCTCACCTATTTAATAATTATCATTAACATATACTAAAAAACATGGGCATTTCACTATGGTGACGAACAATTAAATGTTTTGGCTTTTTATAGTTTGATTCTCAAGGTATACTGAAAGGTTTAAGCATTTCACTATAATAATGGACAATGAAATACTTTGGCATTTTACAATTTGGTCTTTGATGTTTTTTTTTATATAAATTCATCATTCAATATTGGGTTTAATGAATATTGAAATACATAATTTGTTTTCATTTAGTTTTTATGGAATTATCTCAGTCTTATGACACATGTTTGCTAGGTTAACACGGGTCGACTCGACTCAATTTTTTGTTCTTTTTTAATTGATTTTTTTTATTAATTTCATCCATCAACATTGGATTGATTGAGAATTTGACTTCATATATTTTTTTTATTTGCTTTCTACGGGGTTATCATGGTCTCATGACCTATATAAGAAGTTTTGCGGGCTAGCTAAGTTGGTCCTTTTTTTTTCCCTTTTTAATTATTATTTTTTCAATTTTCTCCTTCAACATTAGGTTCACTAGGAAATTGACTTCATGATTTTTATTTATTTTCTTTCTATAGAGTTATCCTAGTCTCATAATTCTAGTTTGACAAGTTAACCCGAGCTCACTCGGGATATTTTTTTTTGTTTTTTTAATCCTTGAATATTGGGTTGAATGGGGGATTGTGCTTCATTTTTTTTTTATAATTTACTTTCTATGGAGTTATCACGGTTTCATAACCTAAGTTGCAGGTTAACTCGATTGCCTCGGTGTTCTTTTTTATTTTATTGTAATTTTATCCTTCAATATTAGGTTGATTGGAAATTAGACTTTATAATTTATGTTGGTTTAATTTCTATAAAGGTATCTTAGTCTTATGATCTAGGTCACAAGTTTGGTTGATTAACTTGAGTTGACTATGATGGTTTTTTCATGTCCTTTTTTTTAATTGACTTTTGTTTTTTTAATTTCATCATTCAACACTAAGTTTATTGCGGATTAAACTTCATAATTTGTTTTAATTTTTTTATGTGTGATTATCCCGGTCTTATGACTAAGTTTTCTTAGTTTTAACCCGAGTTGGCTCGACTTATTTTCTCAACTAGATTTTGTTTTGAATTCCATCCTTCAGTTTTGAATTGATTGATAATTGACCTTAATGATTTTTTTTTATTTTTTTTCTATAGGGTTATCAGAGTCTCATGACCTGAATTGAAGATTTGGCAGGTTAACCCGAGTTGATTAGGGTGGATCCGATTAAATCCAAGTAGATCCAACATGTTGTCTTCTTAATATTGAAAAAATAACATCGTCTTGATTTTTTCTAGTTATGCTACTTTTTTACCGGTCGTTCAAGTTGTTTTTAAATCTGCAAAGTCAACTAGTATGTCTATTCGGGTCAACCTCCATATAATTTATTTACTTTTTCTATAAAATATGTTAATGACACTTGAATATTTTTTTATGTTTAACAAAAATTTAAATGGGCCTGTAGCGTAGCCGTAGTTGGACAATTATCAAGTATTTTTACATGAAAATACGATTTAAAAAACATGTAATGCATGAATTACAAAACAACTAAAACAAAAGGAAAACAAATTGTAGCCTCCCTCATATTTTTCTATTCACCACTATAATGTGGTGACTTTTTTGTCATTCTAAATAAAAATTACTCACTTTTGAACCAAGGGTATTTTTATCTTTTCATATGATGCATTAGTCGCTATGAATGTGTTTGAGGGTATTTTTATCTATTCAATATATTTATGAACAATAAAAGAATCAAAATACCCCTATGATATAAAAAAACTAAAATTTTAGGCTATGAGTGTTGTTGTCTTTTTCTTTTTTAGAATACAATAAGATTATGTATATGACCTTAAGGATAAAAAATTTAAGCTATTTAAACAAGGGTATTAACATCTTTTTCTCTTCTTTTTTTTTTCCTATAATTGTTGGTTTAGTTGAGGGTCGTAATGTAATGTACCATTTAATTTGTTATTTTTAAATGCAAAAAAGTTGCTCGAGACACCTTGTATTTTGGGCGACGCATACGGCGTCTCCCAGTGATGTAAAATGAGCTTCCGTCGTCTCATTTGTTTCTTCTCTATTTCCTCTTCCTTTATTGGTGGTGGGCGTCATCTAAAAATGGCTGGTTTGTCACCAATAACTCTTCCTTTCCCCCCTTCATTTCTCTCTCATACCCTAGAAAATCAATTTTGGTCCTTATTTTTGTTGGTGTTTCGGATTTAGTCCTTTTTATTTTGATTTTTGATTTTTGTCCTTTTTTATTTTGTTAAAATTTTATTTATTTTCAATTTAATCCTTCAATTCTAATTTGTAAATGAAAGTTTTTCAATTTGGTCCTTCTACTCTTGATTCCTTATTTGTTTCCTTTGTTTTTTTGTCAATGTTTTTATGGTTTTTAATTTTATCCCTCATATTAGTTTTTTTTTTGTTTTTTTTCAATAATATTAATACTAATTTCAATTAGGTTATTTTTCTTTTGTTTTCTTATTTTTTGTCAAAGGTTTTATAATTTATAATTTTATCCTTTAGATCAAGTTTATGTTTTTTATTGTCTCAGTAGTAGTAGTAATAGTACTAGTGAATAATTCTAAATTCTAATTTAGAATAATAAATTATAAGAAATTCTAAATTGTATTTTTTAATAAATTCCAAATGAGTATAAATTTAAATTATATTCAAATAAAATGGAATAAAAAATCAAATATATAAAAATATTATATAAATCTAAATGTATTAGATGTAGTCTATTAATAAAATATAATTAATATTTAATTATAATAGGAATATATTAGATAGGTAATTGAAATATAATAGGAATGGTCCTGAAAATAATATTCGGTGTAGTTATTCACATATAGGATTCAGGTAGTGTGTGTCAATATCAAGACAAAAAAATACAAATATAGTTAAATAATAAAATAATAATGGTGGTCGTCGTAGTAATAATAATAATAATAATAACAACAAACAACGACATTAATAGTAACAGTAATAACAATGATGATAATAATAATGAAATTGATAAAGAAAAAAACAACTGAAAAGATAGGTAGCAACATGGACATTCTTCTATTAACTATAATAGTCAAGTGACGTGTATGACCTTCCTAAAAAAAAATACTTGCCTTTGATATATGGGTGTTTTTTATATTTTCACACGATTTATTAATCATTGTAGATCTAGTTGGTAGTATTTTTATTTATTTAATAATTTTAATTACAGTAAAATAATAAAAATATCCGCGAGGATAAAAGAATCAACATAGCAGAAGCAAGTGTGTCGATATTTTCATTTTATTTTTATAAACATTCAAATTAAACAAGCGTCATTGAATCTAAAAAAATGTAAGTAATTATAGCCAGGGGTATTTTGATTCTTTAGCCTCAATTATTTTTGTTAATTGTATGTTTGACTGAGGGTGAGGGTGATAATATAATTTAATATTTAAATAATATTTTTAAATTTAAAAAAACTGCTAGTACTTTGAAGTTACCATATACTTTGAGCGGCGCATACAATAACTATTAATGGTTAAAAATAGAATTTCATCGTAAAATTTTATTACTCATTGTCTTTCTTCTATTATTAGTAGAGCGTGTTGTAAAGAAATAATAATATTGTCTTAGCTTTAATTATTAGTATTATATATTTTTTGTACTACTGCTTTTGTGTTTTCTTAGCTGAACGAAACGAAGCACGTGGCTAACGAAAGTACAGACCGCGTGCCCACGCACTGCAGAAACACGAAAACCATGCAGTGCCAGCTGTTTTAATCAGGAACGTCGTAAATTGAACATCAATCAAATCGAATCAACAGTAGTAGAAAAAAACAATAACAAGTGGAGTATGGTATATTTACTAGTATTTGTACACCAAGAAATACTCTACAATTTGACAGCAGGGAACCGTACGATTCCACGGAATCCGATAAGAACAAGCAGTCACATCCATCATCACTTTCACTACAATATAGAAAACGTCCACTATCTGTAGCTTTATTTAGAAAATGTTCAAGATTACGGTAATGATGTTATTTAAATTGTTTTTTTAATATATATTAAAATAATATCTTTTTATTTTTTAAAAATTATTTTTAATATTATTACAGTAAAACAATTTAAAAATACTAAAAATAAATAAATAAAAATATAATTTTTTATAAAAATATTTTTAAAACACGAAAATAAATAAATTCTTGATATTGATACTCTTTGCTCCCTCCTTTTGCTACCATTCAGTCTGTGTTTGGGTGGAAGGTATGATCATTTTTTTCCAATGAAAATAATGTATATTTTGCTTTTAAAAGATGTGATTTGTACTTTAAAATAATTGTATATTTAAAAAAAGCCACCACACCTCCCACCCAAACACACCTTCAGTGAGAACGGGGGACTGACCTTTTTGTGCTCTGAGAAATTTAGCTCCCCTAATGAAAGTGTTGTATAATTCTGATGTTTAAATGCACTTTTAATTTTTGATTTTAAATATTTTTATATTGTTTTGATGTACTTTTAAACAAAAAATAATTTAAAAAACAATTTCGAAGACTTATAAATTAAATTGTAAGGAAGATAATGTTTTTTTTTCTATGATTTCAAATCTTCAAGTAAAAAAAATCCATTGGTTCAATCGTTTGTTTCTTGTTCAAGTTTTTTTTTTTTTTATCAATATGTTTTTTGCTTTAAATTAGAACTTAAATGGAAGGTCATATATATATTATTCCAATTATGAAATATTTTTTTATCAATAATTATGCTTAGTGTTTTTTTTATATTAATTTTCAAATTATGAAATATTTTTTGAATTTAACTATTTTTTAAGTGCAAAATAAGATTTTTATACCGGTTAAAGTATGAAGGTGTTTGTGTCAAATCTTCATGTATCCAAACAATAGTTTCAGATGATAATCCCGAGGGATTGTTGTGATTTACTTAAAAAAAGAGAGAAAGAAAAGGCGAGATGATGGCATGTTAATGGCCATCCATGGTTCCTTCACCTCACCATAGCTTTCGAGAGGGGGTGGCCCAACCAACCAACCAACCAACCAACCACACCAGGCCTTTGAGTGGTCAGCTGGTCCAATCCCCAAGTCGGCCTAGATCGATCGTACCTAAACACCCCATGTGCTCATAATCCATGTACGGACTCTGTATTTCGTGGATGACAAGGATTCCTTTTCAAGGCTCGTTGTTACTAATCCCCTACTCACCCCTTGGTTAATAATCTCTACGTCTTAAAATTAAAGATAAATTAAAAAGGAGTAAGAAAATCTCTTAAACATAAAACCGAAAGTGCACAAACTTTCACAAGCACTAACCACTTATTTATCACTAGCATCTATCTATTAAAATTATGCTTACTAGACGGCACATTGGCAAAAACAAATGAGCTCTGAGCAAAACCAATCAGCCATTGATATTTGATGCTGAATTCGCAAGAGACACCTTGCTTAACACTCAACAGTACCTTTCTACGGGGTTATATTGCATTTTGTACCTTTCTGATCTAATTGGGTCGACGGACGGACTACGACGGAGGAACGATACCTCGTATGTACCTTTCTGAACACCTAAGAGAAATATCTACACCAACTTGAGCGTGGAAAACAGATTGTTGTGAAGGGGATCTGATATGTGCTCGACAAGGTTCTCAACAGGCCCTTTACCAGTCAAAGCTGCTTGGATGTAAAAGCCTAACCAGGCAACCATTGCTAGGCGCCCATTCTTAATTTCTTTCACCTTCAACTCCTCAAAAGATACAGGGTCTTTGGAGAGGTTCAAGGGATCGAAGAGGATTCCCCCAGGGTAATTGATATCTCCTGGCAAATAAATTCCCAGAGGTTCCAAAGCCTCAATTCCACAGTATCTTGCATACTCCGGCCCAACCTGTTCACCAAAGAATTTAGATTCCAATACATTTACAATCCATCACTCATTTTGCAAGCCTGAGCCCAGAAAAGTTATGCATCACAGGTATCTTTATCATGAAATTAAAAGAGAAGGAAGCAAGGTGAGATCGAAGTGCTGCTTGCTAGAGTGGTTACCATTAGTATGGCTTGACAGAAAGCAATTACAAGCACCCCTTGCCCCCCGGCGAAGTGGAGTCCAGGGATGCCAAGGTAGTCTAGTGTATCTCCCTGGTAATAATTTGAAGAAGCAAGAAGCAAAAGAAATAAATCAGCATGCTACTGCAGTGGACATATTCGCTCTTCACAAAGAGATAGTAAAGAAGTGAATGGTAGACTCTGACTCTTAGGATCAAAACTAACCAAGAATAGGGAATTAGGAATATCTTTAAACACGAATATCTCTTGAAGATTGATGCAAAGAGAGGGTTAATATACTAGCCTTAAGCTTTGAATAGCCAACTCGCCACCATACAGGCTCAATGAAATGAAAGGCACCTGACAAATCCAATACTTCTGGAATCAGAGCACCGAGAGCAGCAAGCATAGCCCAGCGAGCATGAAGTATTTCAAAGCTGCACAAAAATGGAATCAAACTGAGGAAATGACTATTCAGTATTTGAAAAGAGAACTTTGTTTTGCTATGTTCATAAAAGAAAAAATATTAAATACACGGTAAACATTGTAGAAACAGTTCGAACCAAATACACCATTATAGGCATCCATATAAAGCTGAGGAATTAATTGCATATACTCAGATAGCAATCTTCAGCATCAAGCTATGGCGCCTTACTCCATAAACATAAATGTTGCCCCTAGACTTGTTATGGATGAAAATTTGATTTGAGTTTCAGATTGGCAATTGCGGAGGACATTGTCCCGTGGTGGCCTAGTGGTAAGAGCTTGAGACCAAGAGGTTTGCTCCCTCCGTGGTCTCAGGTTCGAGCCCTGTGGTTGCTCATATGATAGCCACTGGAGACTTACATGGTCGTTAACTTCAGGGCCCGTGGAATTAGTCGAGGTGCGCGCAAGCTGGCCCGGACACCCACGTTAAACTAAAAAGAATAGCATGGCGACTAGCCCAGCATGCATATGATTGAGGATATAAAAGGACAGCAAATGGCATACTTGAAGTATCTCTGGAAAGCAACCGGATCCTCAGCTAGACCCGCAACATCAAAGCCATAATCCCCTGGCAGCTCTCCACTAAGATATGTTGGGTACTGGTACGAAATGGGACCGAGCCACCTAGGGCGCTCCTCTCCATACCAGAAGCTGAAAGTTAAAATTCTTCTTGTTGTCACATTGCAAATTCGCATTGATTGAAAATCAATTAACAGGGAACAATCAACAAAGCAAAAACATTAATCTGTACCGCATGCCTTTTAAACCTGCTACACGCAACCTATTCAATATTCTTGAAAGAAGATATTATACGAAAACCAAGTCCTGGGAAGGGAGGTGCTTTGCTGCTGCTGCTACCAATAGTCAAGCAGCTCCTTGGTGACAATTTAAGGCTGGTGGAACAAATGGTGTACATAGGTGACTTCCAAAGTAATCAGAATACCTCGGGGATGAGAATTCTTGGGGAACAATAAATTAACTTGAAGTAAATTTCCATTCCACCATTCATGCATTTAATCTGTTCAAAGTTTATTATATTAACTTGTCCGTATTAATTATGATTAAAACAAGAAGAAGGGAAAAATGCTTACCCCGATCGAAATTACCTCTCTTTACGGGCCTTTTGGGCTAAAGCTTTGAACTTGGAAGATTGTTGAACGGCAAGTTTCTTCCTCTCTTCCAATCGCCTCTGGAGAGACTCTCCAAGTGGGCTATTGGCAATGGCTTTCACAGCCGTGAATGGAATTGCTGAGAATATCACCACTCCAGCAAGCTAATTCCAACAATTATATATAAATTTCAACAACTAGATAAAAGAAATAATTATATATATCCGTGCCTAGATTGAAAGCAAAATTAATTAAGGATGTAGCATAGAGTGAGGGAAGCACGTACCTCTTGCCATGAAGCTTTGCAGATGGAAGCTGGTAGGCTGGTACTGTTACTGGAGTTGCTTCGAGATTTGGACAACAAGATGCGGGGGACTCTTTGATGGGCGAAGAAAGACGAGGAAGACGCAGAAAAGGAAACATGTGGATGCACTACTGCCACTGCCAGAGCCATGACCATCAGTGGTCTTTCTCCTTCAGCTCTTGCAATTGGATATCGAATCGAATGAATGGGTTATAATAGATAAAATAAAACAAAACAAAATACTAATAATGATGATGGACAGGCTTACACGTGGTCCGTGCGGAACTGGTCCACGTAGAATAATAACGAACTTGTCTTAGGTACATTCTTAAATAAAAGATCCTAATAATAGAAATTAAATGCAATCATTTAGTTTCAATTAATGTCCGGTCTCACAGAACAGAGAAATGGAGCACTAGCAGCAATAGTAGAAGAAAACCCCAGAATCTTTTCTAGTTCTTTCTGTCGCAAGCAGAGCCTCGAGCCGCTACTATACTGTAAGCACTCTCCAATCAATCTCTTTGGATTTTGCTTATATATGCGCTTTGTGATCTCCGATTCATCGAATGAATGAGCTTTGTTATTTTGGTTCGGATATAAATTATTTAGGAATTAAGTTTAATTCGGAGAAAGACGAAAGATATTTGAAACCCCACCAACAATTTTTGCCTTTTGTTTTTTCTTCCAGCAAATTTTATTATCGGATATCCTCAGTGCTGTTTCATTTGCTAAAAGTAGATGTCTATTTTGGACAACAAAAATAAAAATAAAAATAAAAATGGTGAAGTATGATCGGATTAGCCTGTGACCGACTTGGATTGTATTGCATTGCCTTGCTAGCAACTACTATATTTGTTCATGGGGAAATATCCATGTATTAACGATGGAAGATATCGAGCTGTGTTTTCTGTTTCAGTATTTGTATGTTACAGTTGAGACAAAATGAGAAGATGGATCCGGCGAAGCTTCTGGACAGGAACTAAACCTGGAAGAGTTTGACAAAAAAAAATAATGTTTTGTTGCAAGCATTTATTTACTAGCTAAAAATTGAAGGCTTAAACCCTAAAAATTTCATTCACTTCCGACCTGGTGTTCATAACTTGGGTTTGTGGTCATCTAATTGGTGTTTTGATTGCTTTCCTTTTTCGTTTTTAAGTTCCAGATTTGTACACACTTTTTGTTCACTCGTTTTTGTTTTCTTTATAGAGCGCTGGTTGTCTTCTGCCGGCTCTTCTTGAGATTGTTTTTAGAAGAGGATGTGTCCAAACTCCTCTTTGCCATTTCCATGGATCTCGAATGAAATTCTGATGAAACTGGAGAAGAAAGATTTGTCCCGGGAAAGGTTTTGTGATCTTTCATCACAGGAAATTGCCGAACTCATCTGTTTTCACAAGATGGACAGAACACTGCACATTTCATCCACCAATTCCCAAAGCTAAACCTTGCAGCACATGTTCAGCCCATAATTCACACTGCGATGAGGGTGAACCTACAGCATCACCAGACTTTCAATGGGAGGACAAGTTTCACGGATACACGGAGCCATTTTGGGATAATGATGTTGATTCTATTCTTCATCACCAGTACTTTATGCTTAATGAGCAGTACATTGACAGGGACCACACGCTGAGTTTCACGGTGCCAATCTATGAGTATCGCCACCTGTAGTGTCAGATAAATGGCTTGGTTCACAAACAATTTTAGTCTCTTTTAGGCATCTTATCTTGCCATAAAAGCATCTGCCTCCAACAGAGTTGTTGGACCTGCAGCCTCTGCCCGTGACTGTGTTGAGAAATCCATCATATGAAGCTCGTCGTTGAGATTTTAAGCATTTTATTCCAGTGGTTCTTTGTAATACAGATGGCATTGTCAGAGTGTCATCTGTGCAGTGTATATTGCACATCTTAAAGAAATTGCAGGGAATGCTATCGTGATTAGGAGAGATTTTGGTAGAAATCTTGGCTTGCAGGTTGTTGAATTAACTGGGGAAACAAACATGTACTTGAAGTTGCTCAAAAAAGGCTCGAGTATTCGTCAAAACTCTGGCGAAATTAGATGCTTTATGCTGGAAACGGCATGAGTAACCAAGTATATTCATCAATTTAGTCTTTTTATCATCGGGGTCAAGGCAGCCTTCTTGGAGGTTATTGTCTCTAGGACGCAATACATTGCTAGTCGTATAGAGAACAAGATACAAATTGTGCCTTTGTCGTCTTCTCTTGCAAATGCCAATGATCTTGGGGAATGAATAAGAGCTACATTCCATTGTCTTTTCAATTTTCCTCTGGAAATAAACATTCAGGGTGTGGATATTGCCAATTTTGAGCCAAGGTGTCAGGCTGTCAGCTATATATGATGAAACTGACATATTCTTCTATAGTCCATCATGCACAGAATGGAAAAAAATGTCGAGAGAAGCCAGAAAGCATTTACAACTCACTGCTGTAGATCTGATGGCATACTCGAGTGTGGGTGGTGGAGAGAAGCCGGCTTTTCTGCTGCGGTCTACTGAGGTATTAGAGCCTTTCATTCAAAAAATTCAGGAAGAAATGTTGAGAGCCACTTTGTACATAGAGTTGGCTACTTGCATGAGGGCTTGAGAGCAGCTTGGATCAAGTAGTTGTTTCCAACTGTTTAAAGCTGGGTGGATTCAGTTTTCTGTCATGTGTAGTTCAATGTGTTGGGTAGCGACTTTCTCGGCACATTTGGTGGTTGTGATGGGAACTCGATGCTGTTACAGATCTTCTTCAGATGACAAGTCATGCTAGCAAGCTCTTCAAGAGATCCCGGGAAAATGTGTCATCCTTCGCCACAAACCTCGTAGAGAATTCTACAAGAAATTCTTACATGAAGCGTTTCCACAGGAAACGCATTCGCACCATTTCCTACATGATAATTTTAATGCTGAAGTTATTGAGCACAAGCAGGATGCTATAGAGTTATGTCAGAGTCACCGGATGCTGTGTATATAGGAGGCTCACTCAGAATTCAAACTGCTAAAATCTCCTGGTAGGTAGTTAGAGGCATGTTTCTGATCACCTTTCGAAGCTTGTTGAGAACACATGGAGTGATCTAGGAGCCGAGTAAATGCGTTGCTATCGGACCTCCTTTCTCCTCTGAACCATGGTAGGATAGCATCTTATTATTAAATCATTTTTACTTGCTATTTAATGTTAGAATCATGGCTGAAAATGCTTTTGCTTTATTAATACCACTACTATTTGTTTTCACGACACTTGTTAGTGGTTTTACTAGACTAAGTTGCGGCATCATGATCGAGTAGTATTCATCGATGAAGCTTGTAGTAGCTACTACAAAACCATCCTCGTAAACAAGATAAAGATAGTAGTAGTAATAGCACAAATATAACTTTATTATTGTAAAAAAGTTGTTGCTGACTTAGTTTTTTGCAGCGGAGATGGGGGTTGTAATTTACAAGGAGGGGATCAGGGTAGTAATCAAGAAAGAGAAGCAAAACACTCGTATAGTTATTACAAAGCATACAACTACTTGAGAGAGAGAAGAGAAAAGTGATGATCGAGTCGGAGCTGATGAAGGTGGTGCTGGCGAGACGTAGCTGCATATATAATCAATCTTCGTAGATGCGACACTCGTCAGTCTCAGGATTGTCTTGACAATAATACTCGAGAGGATCCTGCTTCTCCAACCTGAGCCTGAAATCGGCCTTTGCTTGGCTCACCTCTTCCACCTCGTCCCATGCTACCTTGCACTCCACTGATGTCGCGTCTCCCTTGCATGCTTCCTTCGCTTCTATCACCTTTTCCTCTATCATCTCTGTCAGCAGCTGGTTCCTCACCAGCGTCCCTTTGAACCTTGCCACGCCTCCTCCACCACCTCCCATGCTTGCTTTCACCCTCATCGCTTTCATAGCCCTCTTACTACTGTCCCTCCCTGTAGTCTTTATAGCAACAGGTCTTATACTCAACAATTTGTCGCCAAAAGCATCAGATCTTAATGAGAAATTAGATGAAGACAGGATCAAGGAAAGAGATGCCATCTGTTTCTCCTTCTTCTCCTCTCTAGCAAACAGAGCAGTCCTTATCCACAACTACTTCAAAACTAGATTTTATTTTTAACAATATGAATGATTAGGGATATGAATGTAATTTCGTGCTTGATAGTTGATGATATACTTGGATATGCTTTTCGTTGTTGATTTACCAAAACAGCCCTCCCTGCACCTGCACGACGTCCACCACTCTCGGTGGTCATTAATAATGGTCTCCGTCTCACTTTCCACGAGCGGCGTGGATTACATGAGGGCCTTTTTGCCTAGCTTGAAGATCAAGTAAGGTGGCAGGATATGCTTTTCCAAGCGTGTGAACGGTATAGATTTACTTGGAGATTTCAAGAAAGCATTCATTGTTTTGCTCGCCTTATGACGCGACATTCAGCAAGTAGCTCTCAGACATTATCCACAGCCAACCAACTTCTTCATGGAGTGATAAGTACAGGGAAAACAAAAATGCCCATCTCTCTTGTATTTGCTGTTATCACCATTCATGGAGTGATAAGTACAAGAAGAAGAAGAAACAGAGTCCATCTCTTGTCTTTTCTGTTATCACCACTTCACAGTATGCTTGCGATTGTTAGTTATTTGAAGTGAAACATGTTTTATGTTTTTTTAATAAAGAAGTGAGAATAATATAAATTTACTTTAAAAACTATTTTTCTAAAATTATGAAACGCCATGTCAAGTTTAAATGAACTCCATGGTGCATCGTCCAACCCGTAAGAACGCTCCCCTCTTTTAAATTTCCGGGGCGCCTATGCCCATGAACTCCCTTCGGCATCATTAAATTATATATAAAGAAATAAAAAAACTAAAAGGTCTCGGTGTTTTCGTGTAAGCAGAAATACTGTGTATTCAGATGGTGTATTATCGATTATTTTATCATTTACTGCACTTAACAGTTGACCTGGTAACATAGGCAAGGTCGTTTTTGCAAGGAGATCCAAATGTTATTTGTTAATTCATTGAGGATAATTTAATCGTTCATTGTTTTTTTTTTTATGTATAGTAAAAATATTATGTTACAGCTACAAAAATAGGTGTATTTGTGTATTTTCCCGTTTATTTGCACTTGGTAGCCTTAAAAGCTTAAAATTGTTTTCTTTACACTTTCTTTTTTTTAAGTAAAATAACATATTTAACCTTCCACTTGAAACGGAGGGCGTTTTCGTTTCTGTATTATGATTTTCTAGAGCTATTTAATAATTTGTATTGTTAAAATATTAATAAATTAATAAAAAAAATATTGACCGATGTTACACCGTGCTACGCGTCATTGTTCTTCACACCATTCTAGAGGTGTGTGAAGGGTATTCTGGTGGCGGCACAGCTGTTGAAGCGACATATTTGGTACTGGCAACAATGAATTTTTTTTCTCTTTCCATTCTTTTCTCTCTCTCATGCCCTAGTATTCATGCCTAGCCTTTAAAAATTTAGTTGTGTCTTTTAATTTGTATTTGTTTTGAATTTAGTCATTATTATTTTGATTTCTATTTGTTTTGATTTTAAAGCTTCTTGAAGTTTTTTTTTTTAATTTCATCCCTCAACATTTAATATCATTTAATTTTTGTATCCAATTTGATCCTTATTTTTTTCATGCTCATTTTTTTAAAATTTTTTTCTTCATCTTTTTTATTTTTCAATTTAATCCCTAATTAGTTCATTTCAATTATTCCTTGTGCAAGATTTAGTCCTCACTGTTTTAATTTTATTTTTTAAAATTTTTATGATTGTGAATTTTGCTTTGTAATTTTTTCGGGTCTGTATTTTATAGGGTAATTTCAGTCTCATGATCTGATCTACTAGTTTTGACGACTAACCTGCTTTAAGTTTGGTTTTTTTTAAATTCTTTTTAAAAATTGTTTTTTTTTTTTTATCATTTGACATTAATTTATTGGGCAAGTTAACACATGTTGGCTTAGTTTTTTTTTATCATTTTTTAAATTTAACTTCAGTTATTTTAGGTCTTTTTTTAAAAAAATATTTTTAAATCTTGATCTAATATCGTATTTAGCGGGTTTATAAAGTTATCCCGACCTGAATCGGGTCTTTTTTTTAACTTTTTTTTTTCCTTTCACATTTAGTTACTCGACATTGAATTTTGTGATTTTTTTTTAATTAATTTAATTTTATATCAGGAATCACTCAGTATTCATAGAGTTAACTTAAATTAACTTTATTATTGTTTAAATATTTTTTATTTATTTTATTAAAAAAATAACTCGACCCCCGGAATTCAAATCTTTGAAACCAAGCAGTGGACCTAGAGTCCCTTATTTTTTTTAATGAACAGTACTTCCATTTCAAATTTGTTGAGAGGAGAGGAGTCTAAAATGGTAGGGGCCGCAGGAAAGGAAGGGCACAGATTTCCACCCTCCACAAATCAGTTCATCTATATATATTTATAACAAACGGCTAGTAATCTCATTTTTAAAATCTCTCTCTCTCTCTCTCAAGATTCAACAAGAAGAAGAAGAAGAAGAAGAAGAAGAAGAAGCAGTCATTAAGGGAGAAAATGGAGATGGAAAAGTTGGATGCAGAGACGGAGTTTCTTGCGACAAAACAAGAGACGGGTAACGAGTGGGAACTGTTCAAAGAAAATGTAAGACCCCTGAAAAGAGGCCGAAACGTTGGCCTCTTGAATCAAGCCCTCAAATCCCACACAGACTATCAACTCAAGAAATCTCTCCTTGACACCCGAAGGTCCTCCTCCTCCTCCTGCTCCTCCATCCTCCATCCTCCTTTCATTATATTCATAACTTATTGATTTGATTTCTTTTCACCTTTTAATTTCATGGGTCTAGGAAGTTGATAGAAGCGATTGATGAGTATAAAGGGGATGATCCTCTCTTTCCATGGATTCAGTGAGTACTCTCCTTCCTACTTTTATTGTTGTTGTTGTTGTTATTATTATTAATTAATTAATGAAATGCTATGGTGATGTTTGAAGGTGTATAAAATGGGTTCAAGAGGCATTCCCACCAGGAGGAGACTGCTCAGGCCTCATACTCATATACGAACAATGCGTGCGTGCTTTTTGGCATTCCGACCGGTACAAGGATGATCTCCGTTACCTCAAAGTTTGGTTAGAATATGTGGGTTCTTATTTATTTTTCACTCTTTACCTGTCTGTGTTTTCAATTTTTTTGGAGATTCTTTGTCCTGATGAAAATAGTGCTTCTCTTTTTCTGTTAGGCTGAAAATTGTGCTGATGCAGAAGTCATTTACAATTTTCTTGAAGCAAATGAAATTGGCAAGTCACATTCTGCTTATTACCTAGCATATGCTTTGCATATGGAATCCAAGTCTAAGATGAAAATTGCAAACGACATTTTCAATCTTGGGATATCTAGGTAAGTCTCTCTCCTCCAATATTTTAATTCTATACGACTGAGTTGGCTTGATTGCTCAAGGGCTTGGAGTTGTTTTATAAGGCTTTTACATGGATTTATACCACTCCCTCACAATCAAGACTGATGATTCAACATCTTCATTATATATTCACTTAGTTAAGTTGCATAGGCAGTAGTATTTGCCTGCTACAGCATATGAAGTAGGTTAAAGAGCAAAGTAATCAAACATTATATCGCAAAATGAAACTGTCCGAGCTGCATTTATTGGGACTAACTCTCTGTGCGCGCTCAAACTTTTAGTTTTGTTGCAGTTCAGCATCATTTAAATTAATTCGCTATTCTTGTGCTAGACAGCTTGTGAGCATTTGAGTGTTTAGAGGGCGTTTGGTAACGTGGCTGCGGGTGAGGTTCACCCGCAGCCACACCAAAAGCCGTTTGGTTAAAAAAAAAAATTACTTTTTGATGGTAGGACCCATCAAAATGTCAGCCGAACCGCATGTCTACGAGAAGCAGCATTTTGCTGCTTCTCGTAGGGAAAAATGCAGAATAGTGGAGCATGGCTCCACAGTGGAGCCATGCTCCACTGTTGCACTGTTCACTTTAGTGAACAGTGCT
>Ga0307515_10003669_pt1 | contig 32252 bp, 28 predicted proteins | sample 17_EM_MG_FD_194513 | JGI IMG/M metagenome (GOLD analysis project Ga0307515, IMG submission 194513) | Populus trichocarpa ectomycorrhiza microbial communities from riparian zone in the Pacific Northwest, United States - 17_EM | ecosystem: Host-associated > Plants > Roots > Unclassified | place... | reverse complement strand
TTACAGTAGCAGAATGCGTGGAAAAGGAAGGACAGATATGGTATAGAGGAAAGCGGTATGTTCCTGAAGGAGACCAGTTACGGTTGCGGTTAATACAGGAGCATCATGATACTGCGTTAGCGGGACATCCAGGACGAGCAAAAACTTTTGACCTTTTGCACAGACAATATTACTGGAAAGAAATGCGGAAGCAGGTAGATCAGTACGTACGAAATTGCCATAGTTGCCAACGATCCAGGACTGCAAGACATGCAACGTTCGGAGTACTTCGACCCTTACAGGTACCCGAGAAACCATGGGAAGATATTTCGATGGATTTCGTGGTGGGACTCCCAGAATGCGAGGGGTTTGATGCAGTTTGGGTAGTAGTAGACAGACTTTCGAAAATGCGTCACTTTATTCCCTGTCATACAACAATAGATGCGGTAGGGTTAGCTAAGTTGTTCCTTCGAGAAGTTGTACGCCTTCATGGGTTACCAAAGTCTATTGTTTCGGATCGAGGACCTCAGTTTGCCTCGACTTTCTGGGGACAAATATGCAGCCGGTTAGGAATTGATCGACGGATGTCTACAGCGTTCCATCCACAGACAGATGGCCAGACGGAACGAATGAATGCAGGAATGGAACAGTACCTTCGTGTGTTCGTTAACCACCAACAAGACGACTGGGTGCAGTGGTTACCCCTTGCTGAGTTTGCTGCGAATAATGGACTATCCGAGACAATAAAGTGTACCCCGTTCTTTGCAGTCCAAGGAGTGGATCCACGAATGTCATTTGCTGGAGAACCGACGTTGGAAAAGGATCAACGACGATGGGCGGCCGATCAGGTTCAAGCTACGATGCAACAGATTCATGAACATCTAAGAGTAGAGATGAGGCGGAGTCAAGCGTTACAAGAAGAAGGTGCAAATAGAGGACGTACTCCGGGACCTAATATTCAGGTTGGATCTAGGGTGTGGTTAGATGCACGACATATACGGACCACTCGTCCCACTCGAAAGCTTGATTGGAAACGCCTGGGACCCTTTCAAGTAAAAAAGCAAGTGTCTCCATATGCTTATGAGTTGGATTTACCAGTATCAGTTCGGATACATCGAGTTCAACCTATTTCTCTGTTGGACCCTGTTGTTGAGGATCCGTTGGAAGGGCAGGTAGTACCCCCTCCACCTCCTGTTGAAGTCGATGGCGAGGAGGAATATCAAGTATCAGGCGTTGAGGATAGCCGAATGTACCGAAATCAATTGCAGTATCTTGTACGATGGACGGGGTATGATTCCCTTACCTGGGAGCCGGCGAAATTCGTCAATGGATTACAGGCTGTGGATGAGTTTCATGGGCGGTACCCAGGAAAACCCGGACCCTTGGAAAGTGTTCTCGGAGGACCTCGAACCTAAAGGGGGGATACTGTCACGGCGCAAGAAGGTACGAAGGTACTTGGGAAATATAGAAGAAAGATACGGAAGGTGTGGAAGGAATTGTGTCACGGAAAGGCGGAGACGTTGGAAGACGCGGAGGAAGCAGCGAGATGGTGGCGGTATAATTTAGTATCGGTAAAGAAGTGAGCTGAGGTGTTGCGACGTCAGGAGAGGTGGCGTGGTTGTTACGATAAGGAATTACGGAGTGGTGTGTAAGATCATGGGATGAGATTCGGATGGTACATCGGAGCATGAGGGATGGTTCGAGGGTGGCAGACGAATTGTATATAAAGAGAGTGTTGATAGCGTTGGAGGATTTCCTTTTCTTCTCTCTTTACTCGTTCTCTTGTATAGCAAGCAATAGTACGACTTTGAAAGATAACTCAATCTTGTTCCTCGATACGCACTTCGAGTTCAGTCCTGCAAACATCCACATCACCTGCGTCCGACCCCGCCCGTTACACCGAAGCAGTTCCAAACGAGACCGAAAATGATCTCCGAACGTACCGAATAGTCTACCGAACGGCATCGCGAGCGACAGTCACCGAGCGGCATCGCGAGCGACAGTCACAGAGCGGCAGCGCGAGCGACAGTCACCGAGCGGCATTGCGAGCGACAGTCACCGAACGGCATCGTGAAAGACAGTTGAGACAACTACCAAGACATGATCACTGAGATTTCGCAGCGACCAAGATCACGGTCGAAGGACTCCAAATTGGGTGTGAATAAGAGGATTATCGGGAGCCCTCTACCAAAGGCACCGACTGGGATGTTTACCAAATGGCTTACCGAAATGAATGCCGAACGACCATACTGGAGGCCAATAAGCCTGCTTGGCCGATGCTGATGGAGGATGAATTTAACTACTGACGGGCACATTCTATGCACGAGGGCCCGGGTGAGCGGAAACGCGCCTGAATCTATATGTGGTATGAATGACCATTTGTTGGGATGCTTACGAGATAGATCCGAGGTCATATATGATTGACCACCACCGACGGCTATGATACCGAGAGCAGAAGCTACAATCCATGCCGAGAAAGCGGCAATAGTGATCACTGATGGGCCTGCAGGGCCTGCGGAGTTCACGAGGAATTGGGAGAACTCCAGTGCCAGTGCACTTGAAAGTATGGTGAGTATAACCGGTTACTGGAATACTTACAAGTTAGATATACCGATGCAATGGTCAATGGCGATGGCGATGGCGAGATGAGCAGAGAGCGGAAGCTACCATCGATGCCGCTGAGTCAAGACAAGGCTCATACTATGCTTGGGGTTTTCACCGAGATTACTGTGTCTAATTCCGACAATGACCTACACTTGGTACGAGTTATGAGTGGGAGATTGATGGTCGGATGCCGGACATTCCGGAAGTGGAGATATGGAGGACGGTGTTACTTTGGATGTTCCTTCTTTCTCTTCTCTTCTCGTTACTCCTTTACTTCTTTGGATCTCAACCCAGTACAAATGGCCTCGGCACGGGTTATTACCACCGCCGGAGATAAGTCAAGTGGAGGTGAAGTTTCCCGGTGCGCCGGATCCGCCGAATGGCTACCATACAGTACGAATCGGTTGTGGGACTTATGGGTTCGTACGTTTGCGTACGCTGAACAGTTGTTTGATTGTTTCCCTTCCTTTGCTTTCCTACTCTTGTACGGGTTTATGCAGCCCAGGGGGTCTGCACCTAAAGAGGGGGATAATGTAATGGCACGGCTGCACGTGACATGTCCAGGGCCGGGTAATACCCGCTTTATATAGTCGGCTCGCCACGAGCCTTAGATCTCTAGCGATAATCTTTCTGTAACTACCATATACTACTCTACTATATTGACATCCACGTCTGCAACCGTATCTACTGATATACCTTCCTACAAGGCCATACACGGGTGTATGCCTTTACACCACTCCTCGAGAGACACAGGGGCAGTCACCATGTCGTCGTCCGCATCCGAAACATATATGGTGATTACCTGGACGCTGTAGGCAGGGGTGAAAGCTTCCTGGTTCATCAAGCTTCACTTTCAGCTGTTAAGACATTCTCTTCAGCTCATTTAATCAAACTTTTAGTGTAGATCGCAAACCAGAATTGCGAACACCAATGCACTCTGTGGAACCTGTATTGACAGTGGCTGGTGTTCCATTGCATTGCCCTCAATCATCATTTCAACAGTAGACTCCGAGAGAATACTCACCATCCATCGAATATCATATCCATCCATGTACCTCACCTTCACAATGGTTAATCTGTTTGCTTTCGCTACTACATATGATGGTCACTGCAATGTGCATGACCAGCATGGCTGTTGTGATGTCTTTTGAACTGGTTGCACATGTGTTGCTGACCATAATGGCTACTGCATCATTGGATAACAATCCGTTCAATATGCCAAATGGTCCGTTTCTCTGTTGACCTCATCTTTTATCATCTTCTGAGAGCGGCTTGCCATATACATTCACAACGTCATTTCCCATGGTGCGTCACACCAATTAGAAGTGAACAGACCGAAGATTCATATTGCCGTTGTTGCCAATAGTACAAATCACATCAACTATCAGCCAGTGGCTTCCAGCTTTGTGCCTTCCTCTCTGAATGGCCCCCTTGGTGCCTTGCGCGCCCCTCTCTGTATTCCTCTCATTGTGAAGCCATAAGCTACCAAACAACAGCTTGTCTCGCCACGGTGTGTGTTTTACTGATTGGGAGCATGAGGCTCGCTCAAGCCCTTGCTGCGTATTGCTGGAATGTGTCAATACTGCTGGACATAGATCGTTATACAGGTGATCTTCATTTTGCCAAAACGCCTCACTTCTCAGCAGCTTCTCCTTCATTAATAGTGTGTGTACTTGCCTGCCGTCTCTTTCAGTGAGGACCTCGAATAGCATAAAGACATGAGGTTTTGCATCTCGTAATAATCTTCAAACCTTCGCTCCTCTGTGGTGATATACCAGATAACTTCAGATTGTGCCCATGAATATCGGTATCACCTGTAGAAGATCGGCCATGACGAATACGGGGCGATTCAAGTTCCGTATTCTCACCTTCTCATTTCTGATCCCCTTGCCTCCTTCTTTGATGTTGTCTTTTCATCGCGGCTGTCATTTGGTGCCGGTGCTGCCATTTCTTGCCAAGGTATTGAGAATACCTCTTATTGGTTGTTTACACCTTGTGGCTTTCAACTCCAACTCGTGCTCTGAACATACAGCACACAAGTAAGCTCTCTCCATCCATAGTTCAATCTATAGCTTGGCTGTTGCCCCCATATCCTTCTTCATCATTGTAGATACATTCATTGCTACTACCTTGATATTATCCGCTCTCCTCCTGCCTGCCAACATCCACCCTCAGACAGGTAATATCATTGTTAGATCCAGTGGTGTCATCATCTGCCAATATCAACCAGTTGAAATCTGTCGATTCACCAATGTCAGGTCAATCATATACTCCTTTTTTTGGCCCTCTCTTTTCCAGTATTGGGTTGACTTGCCATCAATGTCAATTTCAATTTGATATTCCACAATGTTATCTTCCAACCATGTCATATTCCACTATACTTTATATCATTATTCACATTATTCGCTGTCGGCATTGAAGTTCCCACAGAAGGCAACGCTGTCCTCCTGAATAGATCTCTGCTAGTTCATTATTTGTGCCAGTGCCTCTCCTGTCTACGCACTGCTTTAGTAGTACACATTGACGATCCTTGTTATCTTGTACCCTCTTCTCCTACTCACTGCAGCAGTAACAATGACCTTAGCAGTTCTGCTTACACCTGTCCACTCATCAATCACCTGGCCTCTTCCATTCTGTATTGCCCTCCAAACTCTTTTTCTTTTACTTCTGTCATATGCCAAATTGCATATCCCAATCTGTTATGTTTCTCTCAGTGGCTCTTGCAAGCTCACCTTATCTGCCCTGAGTTTGACTTCAATCTCCAGCCCCACAATGATCCACTCATATGACCTTGCACAATTCTGGTGGATCACTCTAATCATTGGTAGCCAGGGTTCCCAATTCAGACCCAGGTTCGGTATTAGTCATGGTTATAGTAGCAGTGTTGGTGTCGGTCATCATGATGTCTGTTGCCTCCCCCATTACCTCCCCTTCCTCCATATGGGCCATCTCCTCTTTGTTTTCCCCCGTTGTCTGCCACCACAGTGGTCCTGGGACCAACCTCCACTCCGATCAATTCCATTGCCATGTCCATAGCTGCGTGAGTGGATGCTCCAAATGCTAGCCCGATGGACCTGCTGTGCCCCGCCCATTTTGGCGGCTATGGTTGTCTTCACACACCTGCAGCTGGACATGATATAATTTCCTTTGCGATTAGGGCACTTCTCTAACGTGTGGCTGCTGAGTGATCGCTGCTTTGCTGTGCTCCCCACTAAATTGCATGTGTGGTCTCTTCTCAGGTGAGGACCTGAGCAGTTGCTATACTTGGCATTACTGCTGCATTTGTTCTCAATGTGGCCTCACCCACAGTAGAGCTTAAACCTGGTGTCAGTGCCCGCATTCAGGTATGCTTCGACTCAGTACAACAGGTGTCCTACAATGCTGCGTTTGAACACTAAACTTCATGTGACCTTGCCCCACGTTATGATGAAAACCTGCGATGATGCCACCATTGTTTCGTTCTGTCTCTTCTCCCTAATGGTGTGGGGATTCGCCAGCCACCAAACATGGGTGGTGATCGCTATGCCCTCATTCTCTGCTAAACATTATGCTCCTAACATCTGCAGGCCATCTGTGTCTTTCCCCATATACCACACGAGATGTACTGCATGGATCTTTATCCCATCCCAGGACTCATTCTCTTCAACGTCAACGACTCCTGTGTTGACCATCCTCACCGCTGTGATGATGCGATTGTGGTACTGCAGAGCCATCTCTGGTGTCGCAATCTGATGGGTGATTGCAATGATCGCACCCTGGGCATTTCTCCTTGCGTTTACGATTTTAATGTGAGCCGGAGCCTGCTGGTGGAAGAGCGCTCTGTTGCTCGCTGATACAATGTCATGGTCCATCTAGATGGGGAGCGGCATGCACTCTTATCGCCTTAGTAATAGGCATCTGTCTGCCATGCTCGAGCCTGTTGTCGGGGCTGGGTCTGGGCCGGCCAGTGTCTGTTGATTTCGTGGTGGGACTGTCTCCCACAGTCTAGTCGGTGTCAGAGCTGCTGTTGTCCCCAGTAATGTTGTCGATGTCGTTGTATTTCTCGAGGTCAGTTTCGGTGCCTTTGTCGGTGCCAGGATCAACCCCAGCATTGGCTTTGGCTTAGGTTTAAGCTGCGGTCTAGGCTGCGCTTGTTGGCGCTCCTCAGGCTTTTGAAGCCCAGCTGTCTGCATCAGGTCTGCATGTTTCAAGGCCTCTAGACCGACACCATCGGTATCCCCTTGCATTATCTCTTTCTGGCCCCATTATGTTGCGGCCATCACTATTGTGACCATACCCGTGATACCCTCGCCCCAGAGTATGTCATTCTTGTGGTACACGTCCCACTTCTCCTCTCTTGCCTCCATCCGCATTCTCATTCCTCGCCAATACGCTTCCTGCAGTGCTGTCTGTGCCTCTAGCACAGTTGCCATCTTTGAGATGGTTCGGTATAGCTGTGGTAGCTCGCGCGCTTGCTGCTGAGCCGTTCACTCCATGCGGCTCTTCCAGTCCCAGGGGCCCAAGGCAGCCGCCGGGGCCTCGCTCCTATTGCTCCGCTTCCCGTTCTCATTGCTCTCCGTCTGCTCAAGCGTAACCGTGATGGCAGTATCCGAGGCGATGGGGGTCACCTCCATCCCCGTCTCCATTGCAATCTCCATTGCCACAGCAATAGGCACGTCGCACGTCCTGTCTCCTGCTCCTCCCGTGTCCATGTCGCTCCTGTTGCTCACTCTGACTTCGGTCATCACTTCTGTGAGGCAATCTCTTTCTAGGGTAGCCCTCGTCGTAGCTTGCTCGTTCGTTGTCGCGTCGCATCAATCGCGTGCGCCTTCTGCAGTTGCAGTGCCCATCGTCCTCCAGTCGTCCAGATGTGCTGGAAGTGCCGTTCCGGGGTCAATTCGATGTTACAAATGGAATGCCAGCGTCCGCTTGTCACTCGCTGTGATGGTTGCTGTGTCATTTCGCCGTATCTGTTTTCGTTTTTTCCGCCAACACTTTTCGCGAATCCACTCAATTGCGTGGTTTTTTGTGCACGCTCTTTTTCCCAATGTGCCCGCCCTCCTCCGACGGTCCAGAGGTGCTGGGTGTCTCGTTCCGGGGTCAATTTGACATTAAAAATCGATTGCCGCTGTCCGCTTTTCGATTGCTGTCGTCGTTGTTGACTTAATTCGCCGTTTCTGTTTTGCCAACAGCACTGCCTCCTTGCGAAACTGGAAAGATATGTTCGCTGGTTAACAGTGGGGTGAATCAACGTTGTATGGGCGACCTGCCACGAGCCATACCGGATCTGGAGAGGTAACATTAACAGAAATGGACTTGTCTCAACCAGTACGCTCCAGTGCAAGAATGCTAGTTTGTGATCCAGTTCAGTCTGACCTCGCTGTTGAACTGGTCTGTACTAATCCCTACCTGAGACCGGGTCCGTCCGGACTGGTGAAAGCATTGTGTATTGCCAAGGGCACTTATAATGATATTTCCAGAGACTTAAAAATCCGACGAGTACACAGCGGTAGTCACTGGCGGTCACTCCACAGATATCAGAGCTAGCCCAGAAACCCGTGTGCTAGGTGCTATAAAAAGTAACACTAAGGCAACGAAGCCGCCTCCAATTCAAGGAACAAATAAATGAATAGTGATATGTAATTGTGTTTCAGCATCATTAACGTCGCTTCCAAGACAGTACATTCAGGATTGCCAATACTAACAAAAAAAAAGGCTTAGATCATAGCCGATAATCGTAATCAAAACGTTTTGCTCCTCAGATTCACATACACGTGCCCTTCAACATTAAAGATTGTCCTCATTTGCCAACAATTAAGAAACGAAACAGAGCCATAGAGGAACGTAATAGACCCGTATGGAGAATGGTGGGTAGGTGGCGTGGTAGCATCCACTCCAAGATGATAGAATCATCGAACCGCTGCAAGCTGTAAAACTTCAACGTTTTCTATACGTTAGTTCAACGATCGGTCTCAAGCAACATATGGCAAGCACCTACCACACTAATTCCTTAGACAGTCTCTTCTATCTCTCCACTTCAGTAATGCTTCAACAGAAGACTTTGTGTTCGGATGCTCTGCGCCCAGAATACGAGATTGAAGATCGGCCGCTGTCGACATCATTTTAATAGCTTCATCGATACGGTCTTGTGATTGATAGGTATATGCTAAATTATGCATTGCGAGCAAAGTATCTGGATGCTCCTGGCCGAGCACCCTCGAGCTCATCTCCACGACCAGCACTTCCAGCGCCTCGGCCTCCTTCCACCGGTTCTGGCTCATGTACGTCAATGCGATGTTGGCCATGCTGATCAAGGTATCTGGATGCTCCTGGCCGAGCACCCTCTTTCTCATATCCATGACTTGCAAAAACATCTCCTCGGCCTCCTTCAACCTCCCTTGTTTCCTGTATGTCGAAGCGAGGTTACTCATGCTGATCAAGGTAGAAGGATGCTCGAGGCCGAGCACCCCCTTCCTCGTTTCCATAACCTGTACTTCCAGTTCCTCGGCCTGGTTCCACAACCCCTGGTTCCTATATGTCGAAGCGAGGTTGCTCATGCTAATCCAGGTAGAAGGATGCTCCTGGCCGAGCACTCTCTTTCTCGTGTGCATGACCTGCAATTCAAGATTCTGGGCCTCCTTCCACCGCCCCTGGTACATGTATGTCGATGCGAGGTTGTCCATGCTGGTCAAGGTATCTGGATGCTCCTGGCTGAGTATCTTCGAGCTTGTCTCCATTACCTGCACTTCCAGCTCCTCAGCCATCTTCCACCACCCCTGGTTCCTGTATGTCAAGGCGAGGTTACCCATGCTGATCAAGGTATCTGGATGCTCCTGGCCGAGTACCCTCTTTCTCGTCTCCATGACTTGCACTTCGAGCTCCTCAGCCTCCTTCCACCTCCCCTGGTTCCATAATGCCGATGCAAGGTTTGCCGTGCTGGTCAAGGTATCTGGATGCTCCTGGCTGAGCACCCTCTTTCTCGTTTCCATAACCTGTACTTCTAGTTCCTCTGCCTCCTTCCACCGCCCCTGGTGCATGTATGTCGACGCGAGGCCGCCCATACTGGTCAACGTAGATGGATAATCCTGGCGGAGGACCCTCTTTCTCGCGTCTATGACCTGCAAAAACAGCTTCTCGGCCTCGTTCCACCGCCCCTGACTGCTGTATGTTGATGCGAGGTTGTCCATGCTGGTCAAGGTATCTGGATGCTCTTGACTGAGCACCCTAGAGCTCATCTCCATAACCTGCACTTCCAGTTCCTCGGCCTCGTTCCACAACCCCTGGTTCCTGTATGTCGAAGCGAGGTTGCTCATGCTGATCAATGTATCTGGATGCTCCCGGCCGAGTACCCTCTTTCTCATCTCCATGACCTGCACTTCCAGTTCCTCGGCTTTCTTCCACGAACCGGATTGTGTACAAACCAGCGCGAAATTTGCCATCTCCCAGAGAACGTCCAGTTCCATCGCCGGATTGCAAACAAAATACTCTGAGAAATGTTCACGACACGCTTCAACATGAACGAATAGTCGGCGCAGAAATCGAAGGTCTGTATCGGAGTGCGCAAAAGTTGATTGAATGGACCGGTTCAGGATGCAGACTACAGCTTGGTTATATGGATATTGCTCAGCATCTGGAAATCTCTCTCGAGTCCACGAGCTCACCAATCGGTGGAGTATGTAAATTGGGTTACTTTCGTATCTCTCCCGTTTGATGAGGGAAAAGGATTGAAGAGTATCGATTGCTTGTTCGAAGATATCTTCGTCCCATACTTCCTTGTTATCACCCTTTCGGGCGCAAAGAAGCTCGTATATTTTTGGGGACACTCGCGACATGGACCATTGCATATCAACAGGCTCATAATCGAGTATATCATCATAAACACGATCGCTAGCCCTCTCGAAGATTTCTCGCGGTATTTGAGCGTAGTGGAGGTATGAAAAGAGTTGGAGGATGTCTGAAGCCAATACATTTGTGTCTTGCACCATCTGCATCGAAATTTCCCAGGTCGTGTAAACTGTTGACTGGTAACTACCAGGTCTTTGACCCGAAAGTTGCTCTCCCAGCAATTTGCTCCTATCTCGACTATTTTGGAACTTTAATTGATATTCGTTAATCGTACATTTCCTGGTTGCTATGTAGGATCCTGCCTGATCGATTGCCAGTGCCAGACATCCAAGATCATCGACAAGTTGTTTGGCATCGCATCGTGCATCATCGGATACGTCTATGCATGCAACCTTGAGCAATAAGTCCATAGCCTCCTCGGTTTTCATAGTGTCGGCGTCAAAATGTGAATCATTCCCAGGTGCATATCTGCAATAATTCGGGTTTCGGCTGGTGATTAGAATATTCCCGCCAAGTGGGAAATGCTGCGAAATGTCGATGTCAGGATTATCCGCATTGTCGAATATCAGCAACCATTGCTCTTCAGATATTGACAGATATTGCTTTACGGCGACCTGTGTTTCGTCAATTTGTAACAACTGAGCAATCTCTTTAAAACCCTCTTCGGCGGTATCATCACTTGTTGCATCGATCCAGAAGACTCCCCAGAACCTTGACCAGGGTTAGAAATGCCCATCTGTGAAGCACAGTGAATGTGAACACACCTCTCCCTGAACTGTTCACAAAACTTTAGGCATATCTGAGTTTTTCCGCTTCCACCCAATCCGTATAACACAAATATTCGTCCCGACACCTCGCTATGTGTCGCAAGAAAGCGATTCTCGAGCAGCCGCAGAATGTCCTCCCGTCCTGTGAAAGCAGAACTTGGGCAATACGGAACGGTGAAATGTTTCAAAGTACCTTCTCGCAACCGTGATATGGGTGCGACTTTAACTGATTAACGTGAGTTCATGATGAGAAATGAAGTACGTACTGAGGGCTGTAACTGTCGTAGCAGAAGAGCGAGGGACGCTGATTCCGGCCAATATGTTGACCAGGTTATCAACTTCTTGACTGACTTCATCATCCTTAAGATATTTGATGGTATGTTCAGTTACTTCAGTCATCCTTGTCCATTCTTCGAGGGTAATATTCTGCAATCCTAGTTCGACATTGAGTCGGAAATAGACCCCGGGAGTATCCCTGTAACGATTTTCAAGTTCTCTCGCAGTCCTCTCCGAATCGGTGGCTAGTTTCTTGAGCACAGTGACGATATCTGTTGGCAGTAACTTCTGGAAGGCGTTTGGCTGTGGAAGACCAACGGTCTGCGCCCGTCCTGTCCCAACACTGAGAATACAATCGACTCGGCGACTCTTGTGAATACGGCGGGCTTCATCTAGAACTTGTTGTGCTGGGTTATTACAAACTATGCCACCGTCTATGTAGTCCATCTCTTCATTTTCCCTGCCGATTGTGATACGCTTAAAAAACGTGGGCGCAGCAGAAGTTGCGCGAGCTGCCTGCCATATTTGACAGCTGATTCCTGCCGGAACACTATATGACCTAAACAGCGTCGGGGTGTCGATTTGATGAGCCGTGACTGCGCAAACAAAACTACAGAATATGGTTTCAGTCAGGGACTTTAGTCGTGTTATTCAGCTCACATTTTGCAAACGCTATCGCCTCGCAAATCAAGCATATCCGAATTATCGTCCCCTGCATATCTTTCGACTATCTCCTTAATAGCTTTCTCGAGTCTGGTAGCCTTGAAAGCTCCATCCTGGAATGCCCATTTCTTATCCCCGAATATATACCTAGCCAACTGATTATATTCCGTCAAGGCTTCCGTGGTGGACATTCTGAGTCTGCCGAGCATTATCGAAATCAATCTAATGAGTAGGACATAAGTTATGGCAATCGACGAACGAAAGTGTGGGCTCAAACCCTCCAGTCGAGGTTCCGCCAATGATGTCGAAGTACTGGTATGGCCGTGGTAGCTCAGGTAGGTCAAGCGTCTGCTGTAGCCTAGACATCAACTCGTCAAGTATGACAAGTTCCGACACTCCGCGGATTCCACCTCCATCTGAGATAGGTTAGCTTCGTTATAGCTGGATCAATGATGCGGGTTGACCGACCGAGCGATAAAAGTCGCAACCCACGATCCTGCGATATGGTAGACATGACGAAGTTTAAACTTGCAAACGTGCGGCTATTTGTATGAGCCTGTTCATATTGCCTCTCCACTTGTTCTTCCAGCTATCAGTTACTATTTATTTACTGATCAATCAACGTTGCTGTAACGTATCCAACATAGATCCTATTCAGGCGTGATTGGACTGACGAGGTTTCCAGGTAGTGGCGTACATGCACGTATGGGTCACCACTAACTAGCTAGGAAGCATAATTTTTATACGATATTGACAACGCACCTAGGGATGGGGGCCCTAGATAACATAGGTAATTGGCTAGGCGCTGGGTGTCTGACTCCCTTTGGAGTGACAACGCAGGCGCCACCTGCAGGTTAAGTATGCAATGGGTTGCAACGCGAGAAAAGCACCCTAAGCAAAGCTGTGGACATCGTCAGTTGGGTTGACAACCACGTAGGCCATTAATTATTGCCGAAGCTATCGTAACTTGGATAGTGGTACTGTTTGTGGGATCTGTTCATTCATCAGTAAGAGTGGTGTTTGTGGGATCTGTTCATTCATCAGTAAGAGTGGTGTTTGCATACGTTGTCGCAGTCACAATTCCATTGTAGATCGTGTTACAGCACGAATCAGAGGCTCAAAGTGTACTTTACCGGTGTTACACTCTTCTCGTAAAAACAATGGCAGCATTAGTTTTGTCCAATGCCTATCTATGTAAGTGCTTCAACTCGGCAGTTGTATTCCGAAAGCTCGAAGGTCGACGACACATCGCTCCCAAAATAGTTTATGACACACAATCACACTAACATGTTTTAGTCTGTTCACGGAGGATGTCAGTCCGCGGAGTGAGTTGTCAACTGGCGGAGTAACTAGCGTCATGAACTGACCGGTCGCTTCATGGAATACAGCGCTGTGCTGACAAAAATGACAAAAGGTCGGTCCAATTAAGTCTGTGAGTATTTGTCCGATCACAAAGTGATATATACATGAAATATACACAATTCCTCACTCTTTCCCCTCCCTATCTTTGATTCACGATATCTTTAGAATTGATTGAGCGGCTGTAAAAAAACAGCCAAAAAATGCAGAAAATCAATGTTTTTCTACAACCATTCAGTCCATATTAAAGATAAAGCAAATTAGGGACAAGGAGGTGAAAGAACCATGAATTACGCACAGTTCATGTATATATAACTTTGCGATCGGAGTAATTGTTATTTTCGGCTGAGCATAATTAGCAGTGGTCCGTTCACGGAACGCAAATCTAACAGGTTCATTCTCGGAAGGTGGGACTAAGTGAAATAACCGGTTACTCCGCGGACTGACACCCTCCGTGAACTGACTAGAACACAAGACCCTGGTATGGTAATAAACATTCTTTGTTTCCAATAATTTCCAAGCATCATGTACTCTACGCAATACCGGAGCCGATAACCACACGTCGAACCAATCATAAAACGCCATGTCCTTAATGTAATCTCCAACCAACCATTTATCTTAGAACGCCTTGCTAGTAAAGATATTGGAAGCGAAAAACATATGTCTCATTCTCGTGTAGAAAAATCGAGCGCAGCATGTTGAAATGATTGGTGTGCAGTTCGCCTTCCCTGTGGCTGTAGAACTGGCCACAATAAGAGGATAGGATGTTTCCAAACCTTGTCGTTGTTTGTCGTACTGAAGAATATTACTTGATATCGTAATAACAATCTTTTTTGATGTTGGGTTTGGCTGACATGTGAGAAACACTTTCGGTTTCTGGTTTGCTGTAGTTGAATGCGAACAAAATCTAGTAAAGAACCGAGCCTCATCAGGCCAAATTTTATCGCTTCCGTTGATGATGATCAACATATCTGGGATTGTGTTCATTTCAACGACTACCTCTGTTAATGCTTCCAAATTCGAGCTCTATGAATCCCCTCCACTGTTATGATAAGCAACCATTCTGTCATCCCTAGCATTGGGGGTCAGGTTAGAAAACGGTCCTCATATCGTGTTGGTTCGGAAGAGAATTACCCGAGATAGCCTGCGGTGAATAGTCGAGCCCTCGATCTAATTACTCGTACATCCTTGTAATTCTCATGGTATAGAGCAATGCTGCAGTTAGTCGTTGTATTTCTGCATTAGTCATGTCGTACTGTACGTATTAGTAGTATTGTGGTTGCTAGATAATATGTTCGCTGCCTGTGCGTCATTCAGCCTGAAAGAGAAGAACCTCTGGATATTCCTTACGCAGGCTGCTCCCCGTCAGGTGGAAATTGTGTTGCTGTTACAGTAAATTTAGAGATACGAGAAATGATTGATCACGCTTGTAAATTCTTATCTTACCTCGAAGTTTGAAGCCATGTATCGTCTTCAATTGCAGGGCTGTGAGACCATCTGATTCGCTTGCTGAACTATGTCGAGTAGCATGCATCCCTCCCTCCGTATGCAAGATACTTCATCATAACTTATTTATGATCGCGTTGAAGCGGACTTGTGGCGAATAACGGTTGGTGCGTTGCATTATGCAGACCTCGCATTTCGGAGATGCATACATCCGCATACTGGAACAAGCCAATATGCAAAGTAGATGCGCTATAAATCCTTGATCCATGAATGTCAACGATAACAGCGATTAAACTTTTCCTTCCGTACCGGAGTTTCACGCTCAATTTATACGTCACAAATCGGATCATAGCGGGCGCAGGCATGAATATAGTGACTTTCGTTCACGCACCTGTTGGCTATTTGGTTGACGATCTGTTCTCATTGCTTAGGGCTTCCAATGCAGTACATAAACAGAATCGAAAAACGGTGTGTGTGGACATGCAAGTGGCCCAATCACACACACGACGCCGCTGTATATTTGTTTGCTACGTGTTGCTTACACCGAATTCCAATCGATTCGATGCCCCGCAGTTTCTAGCTTCTTGCCACAATTGGCATGGCAGAATTGCTGATGTCCAATGAGGGCATACCACGACCTAGCCATGTCTAGTAGCACATCCCTCGTTTTGAATTTATCCACATTAGCGTGCCTTGAATCTGCCGGATGGTACCAGTCTGATATGCATGTAGCTCAATTTGGATAGTTTCGAACTTCGGATTGGGCAACCACGACTTGATGCATGTCGGATTGATAGGGGAGGTCCTAGTGAGATACCAAGCTCAACAGCACAGAGAGCGTTGATCTCCTTCCTTTTATTCCCCTTCGTACGCTTCTAAAACCTTCTGTCCTTCAAACGCGAAAACCCCATCCAAAACCCACTTAAACCACACCAAAATGGCTTATAACGTGGACAACTACATCCAGCAAAACGCGACACGTGATGCCATCCAAAATACTCATTCCAACAACACATCCAATTCAGGCAACACCAGCCATGGCCGAAGCACTAATGGTAACCACAACACGACCAACCGCGGGAACACAACTACATCCAACAGTCGTACCTACACTAATTCCAAGCACAATGAGTTCAAAGACGGGACTTTTCATGGTGCCCAGAGTTGGTCTTGAAGGACGTAAGTGTGCTTATGCTTTGAGGTGTAGAGAGTGGGGCTTATGATGCTCGATAAAGGCATTAGGACAATTTGAAGTATCAAGTTTTAGCCAGCCACGACGGTTGAAGCTGTGTGCAGCGTGCGAGGAATTTCGTGGTACATTGGGACAAGTAGGCATGATTTTTTGCGAGATCTTTGTTTCTTTTAAGGCACAAGGCAAATATATTCTTTCAAAAGCTCCATGTTGTCTAGTCTTCAATCATCGTGACACTATAAGTAACAACGGTACTTGTTATGGGCAACGATTTGCGAGTCTTCTACTAGCATATACTTGTCCCTGGGTGTCTGACTTTGTATCTTTCACATTGATTTTCTCTACACAAGTAAACTTTTTTCAGCCTTGGTAAGACTTAACAAAAGTTTCAAAATCAAGCCTAGCATAAGATTTTCGGCCATGCTGAACGGAGCATTCTGTCTGAAACTCGTTATTACCCATCACACTCTGAGCAACAGTTTTTTATTCTTACTGTTATGAGGTTGCATAGTACCGAGGCCTTGCAAACGGGTAACAGCAGCACCACTATTCATCACTAATCGCACCAAGTACCCCACCGCATGATTACCAGTGGTTCTGATCTTTCCATAGGTGGTAGATATAATTACCGTATTATCAGGGTGGATCCGTCTCTGTATAACACCTGTAGGTTACATACCTGAAGTCACACCTAGCTTTATCCGCCTCGAGGTGTTGAAGTCTGGCAAAGCTTGGAATCTTTAATCAAAGAAGTGTATACTGTGGGCCAAATCAGGGCACGCAGAGAAGTGTACGCAACTTATGGGTGCAGCTGCTAATCGGTGATCTCTCTCAATGTCTTCTTGTTGACACGAGAAGATGATGGAGAAGAAGAGAAGAAGATGAATTGTCTGTCGATCCAAAGAGAAGGGAAAACTATGGACTTATATATGAAAGAGAGAGAAGGAAAACCCAATGCCGACTGCCAAAGCCGGAGCCCAATGCCGAGTACCAGTGCCGAGCCCTCCTCCTCGCCATGGGGGCAGGCGAAGCCGATGGGGGCAAGCGAGGCTGGTGGAGGCAGGCGAGGCTGGTGGGGGCAGGCGAGGCCAATGGGGGCCGCAAGCCACCGGCCACATGCCCGAGCCCGCCAGCACCGAACACTAGGGAAGCCACCGGGCCAATTCCCTAGTCAACACTTCTTGAAGTCTAAGTCTAAGTAACACGTACATAAGAACTGAAATGTTTGTGGTTCCGCCGCTCAACCCTAACCCCGTGCCATCTGATGACCGCACTCCAAATCCGTCCAACACTCTTCCAGGGCGGTACCACGACCGTAAGAACTAAATCGTCGGGAAACAATAAACGGAGCTATGCCTGAGGCTCCTCCCAAACCATCATGCTCAAAACAAACAAACCAGAGCTCCTCCCAAGCATCAGCTAAGCCCGAGCTCCGCCGAAACGTTTATTCTCCCAAACAACGAAACTCAAAATCCGATATCACACTCAATCATACCCACCAACTGGGAAGGAGAGTCTTGGTTATGGACTGGTCAGTCGGCTTCTGTTCTCTTGACTTCCAACCGACAGCCCCTCCGAAGGTGATGATCAGTCCTGTGCGCTTTCTCCTCTTCCTCGCTCTTACTCTCATTGTCATCGCCGGATCCCGTGGGATCAATCAATTGACATCCAGATTCACCACTTCCGGTTGTTCGATTGATGGCGGCAGTCGATGCGTTTCGTACCGATATCTCTTGCTTCTTGGGCTCCTCCGGCACCAAGATCTCTCGGTAGAAGTGCTCTTCGGCATCATTCGGTGCTGTGTACCGCTTGCTTTTTCTTGACCGATGCCTCTTCACGTCCAGCCGAAATAACTCTTCAACCTGGAGTGCCACGCCAACAAGCTTTCCTCGACCTCGACCTGTGCTCTGTGCTAGCGCTTTGTCGTATATCTTGATCCCATAGCCGTTGACTGCGACGATCTGCAGTCCCTTATCCATAAGCCGCAATTGGGAGAGCGAGTTGTGTACATCTTTGACATGCAAGACATTTCTCACAACAACCTCATGTTTCCGGCCTCCTGGCAACCGAAGTCTCAGTCGTACATCTCCATGCCCGATGGCCTTGCCCGCTTTCCTTCCAGAAAAGTTACGAACCTCCCGCTCATCTCTGTTGGCGTACTCTGTGTACCAAATGATTTTCTTCCGATCTCCGCAAACCTGTGAGGTGGCGGCGCAATCCAAATACCAACCCTCCTTCGATGGGATAGTCGAATCCGTATGCCCAGACTTTCTTGAGGTGACCATAACCAAATAGTTCCCGATTGTAGCCGTATCTGTCGTGGCCTTCCCTGCGGTTTGCGAACTCTCCCCCGGTGCCAAACTTGGACAAAACCGTGCAAAGTGGCCCATTCGATGGCATCGATAGCATTTGCGAGTACTCCTCCGATCGGAGCGGCGAGGCCACTCATCCTCCGAACTGCTACCTTCACTACCAGAATCACGACAATCGTAATCGCAGTTCATCTTGGTTCATCTGCCACGACCTTCCTGCTCTTTTCTTGCCCTTGTTCTTATCCTTGCCCTTCGCATAGAGCAGCGCTTCCCGAGCGAGGCTCTGTTCCCTCTTAATGGCTGCTTTTTCATTCAATGAGCTTGGTGACTCTCCTCGAGCGTAACAGTCATCATGGTGTTCTTATCCATCATCAACTCAAGGAAGATCTTCCAATCGTTGTTCGTCGGGATCCTACGCAGGAGGTAAAACACATATTCCTGTTGATTCTCTTCGCAATCGTCTTCATAGCATCGGTATTGCTGGTCGTCGCAGTCGTCGGTTCCGCAGAGATTGTAATCCTCACCTTCTATTCGATCCGAGACGCGTAGTTATCGACATCTCCGCAATTCACCAATTGTATGCGCAAAAGATCTTCCCGAATGTCGAATATGTTGAGCTTCAATTTCGACTTGTACGCGTCTGCGAGCTTCTTCAACAGCGTGTTCGAATAGTCGATGATCCTATACTCCAATTGGATGAGAGGCTCCGTCCCCAACAAGATGGTCGATCTGACGACTCCATGCCGGTTCATCCAAACCCGTTATGCAATCTGTTCTGCTTCAGATGCGTCCTCAGCCAGAACTGCCAGTTTTCTACCGTAACCTTAGATAACCCTATACACCTGCTTCTGCTCAAGAAGCAAGGCCATCTCGCTTCACCATTGGGTGTAGTTCGAGCTATTGAACTTCGCAATCGAGATCGCCGTCGACGTCATTGTGTCGGAATGCATATCAATCAATCGTCCGTTCGTGTGGCAAAGCGTCTCGTCCATCAGTCGTGATTCGTAATTACCAAAAATTCGATGCGACAGGGCTCATAACTTGTTGGACCAAATCCGGGCGCGTATAGAGAGTTTTGGGAGCAGCTGCCAAATCAGTGGTGAAGATAATGAATGGTTTGCGGCTCCGCCCCTCAACCCTAACCCAATGCCATGTGATGACCGCACTCCAAATCAGTCCAACACTATGTACCTCACGCTGGACATTTTAATTCAACACCTCATTCACCCTTCTCGGCAAGTCCGGACCGCACGTATGCAGAAATCAATAAAGGCTCAGTGGCAGATTCGAGGAAATTCTACCAACGCGCGAACTACAGTAGCACAGTAATAAAGGGCGCGTTCGGGTGCACCTCGAAAGTTGTTCTAGTCAGTTCACGGAGGATGTCAGTCCGCGGAGTGACTAGTCAACCCGCGGAGTAACTGGGCTCCATGAACTGACCGGTCACTTCATGGAGTCTACCACAACTCTGTGAACTGACCAGTCACTTCGTGGAGCCATGGCGGCACTGAGAAAAATGACAAAAGCTTGGTCTAATTAAGTCTGCGAGTATTTGTCCAATCACCAAGAGATGTATATATGTTTCATGTACAATACATCGCTCTTTCAATTCCCGGTCATTGATTTACGATATCTCTAAAATTGATAGAGCAGCTTTAACAATACACTCAAAAATCGCCGAAAATCGATGTTTTTCCACAACCATTCTATCAATATTAGAGATATAATAAATTGGAGACCAGGAGGTAAAAGAGCAATGAATTGTGCATATTTCGTGTATACATAACTTTGCGATCAGAGTAAGTGTCAATTTTGTACGAGCATAATTAACACTGGTCAGTTCACGGATCCGTGATCTGACCGGTTCATTCACGGAAGGTGGGACTCCGTGAATTGACCGGTTGCTCCGCGGACTGACATTCTCCGTGAACTGACTAGAACAAAAGTCGAATTTACCACACACAACTTGAGCCTCATAAACTCAGATAAAAAGTAATTACAAAAAACCAACAGCTGGTTGTGACTTTAATTTTCAAAACTTGGTTTTTGACTTACCTCTGAAGGTGTTTTTTGCTGGAACTCGCCATTACAGCAAACACATTTCTCCAACACAGCATAGTTGTTGATTGTTTCCAAAAATGTGAAAGGGAGTCTTTCTCTCTATCATTTGATATAATTTTTGCATTGAGAAATTGGTGAGTGAATATGCTGGAGGCCAAAGCAACTAATGACCTTTAGTGGAGTTAAAGTCTTAAAAACCACGAAAAACTCACCCCACAACCACTTCCGAATGTTGGATGCTACCGATTGCAAAACTGCACAGTTTCAAAAATTGGGCAACTGAACGCGCCCAAAATAAATAGATGTGTGTTGGGTGGACACCAATCAGCAATAACACTTCCCTGGTAACGAACAGCGCACCCCTGTTTAAAGACTCAAGAGTTCCTAACACATCCAGTATATGCACTCACGGATGATCCATGAGATTAGCATCAAGGGTACTCGGTCGTTTCTACTTCCCGAGCAGGGGCTATCGTGGCCCAAACAGCCTTCCACATAGCTAGGAGAAACTTTGTGAACATCTTCTTTCGTGAACTTTATGGTGGACATCATCGATTGATAAAGTTTGGATTAGAGCTGCTGTGGGGTTGAATCTAAGTGGGTATGTAAAGTTATCCAGGCACCCATCTGACTTCCATAAAATGCCAATAGGATTGCTATATCCAAACTTCATCCAATAATCGGCCATATCCTAGCTAGAACGGATGCGGAATTATTCAAAAAAAGTGGTAACCTCCGCTAGGGTCCTGCACAGCCGCCCTGAGCGGGTGCGAGGAACTGTTACATTCCGTAGATGCGTTTCGTATCGATTCGCAGTTCAGTTTTATTTCGTGTAGAGGATGTGTAGGCACTTCGATGTGTGCGCATGCTTGTGTTGACTAAGGATTGAGCCCGAAGGCCATGGGAACTAATATGGGTAATACAGTATCTGCGGGCTTTAGCCCGCTGGGTATCGGGACTAGATTGCGCACAATATAAGGAGGTTGGAATGGTTCTTATCTCCCCGCCAGCCTGGTGCCTATCTCCCTGCGAGCCTATGTCCTGAGTGGATCATCGCTCTACAAATGATTTTAATTTCTTATAGCTATCTTAATTTCTTTTTATACGATAGACAGTGGCATCGTTCGTTCCCTTTGCTGATTGTTCTTAACCGCTTGGGCGCAAGGCAAACTGAGGATTATGTTTATATCAGTGCTCAGTGTATTGTGAACCACGGAATACAAACGGATTAGGATTACAGTGCAAAAACCGTCCCGTGCAGAGTTATGCAACCGCCCTAACAAATCCCAGGATATATTTTGAAAGTGCAAATTACTCAACAACCACACAATAGAGAGAAGATCAGAGACCGGAGTATGATAGATAACTCAATGGGCTACCGGTCAATGGAAACATCTTCTCAATTGGACAAGATTTGAGGTTGTTGAAACTGTGAGTGAGAGTCCATGAAGCTGGCGGATTTTTGCCCTCCTTCTAAATCTCCCTGTTTCATTACCAATTGTAAATGGAATTCGGTAGCAACATATCAGAGCACATATTGTATGCTAGCTATTGTTAAGTGCCTGTCTTGGCGGTTTCCGATTGGCGGGATGTTGAGATATGTACTATATCTGAGTTGCAAAGGTCAGCGACCCTCAACAACAGCATAACTAAGGTGATTTTCCCCCAAGAGACATGTCACATTATTTAGAATCTGCCAAGCAGTCACCAAATAGTCTTCTACCATATCACAAAGACACTAAAAGTAAGGACACAGATTTCCAACCAGAATTGATGGAGAAATCGAGTAGGGTAGGTAGCTATCCTCCTCCTTCTTATCCCTCTTAAAATGATTTCACCAGTCCGGACGATCCCGGTCTGGGTTAGGGCTCAGCCCGGACTGGTCCAACCCCGGACTACTAGAATCATTGCCCTTTTTACTACGCACTGCCAAAAGACTTCCAATTCATGGTCACATTCCACATCCATTCGCACAGAGTAGGTCAAATATATGTAGATGGATTCTGTGGTATTGTTGACCAGGTACTGGGACTTTCCGTGTACCGCTTGAGAGGATTGTTACATATCCAGTAGCGAGTGACTCAGAGTGGCGAAGCATCAAAATTTTCTCCGATATTCCTCTGTATATAAGTCGAGTCCTTCACCTTCTCTCTCCTCTCTGTGTCATGGAATCTACACTCACGGTTCTCCCTAAGTACTATAGCAACAGGGAGGGTCCCTAAGGGGCGGGTGATGGATACAACCCCTCTCGTTGATTCCCAACCAGTCCCAGTACCCAGCCAACCAAAACTCAGAATCTATCTATATATAGTAGGCCTGCACTGTGCCAAAGGGCATCCAATTTCACCGAGAAGTGGTGGAGCCATGGGGGGTAGAGCTTTATCCTCCCCTCCTCCACCTACCAGGCACCCCGATAGCTGCACCAATTCTCAGCTAAATTAAATGCATTTGGGCACCGAGCAGCTCAACTATATGTAGATGGATCCCGCGTAATCTTTGGCCAGGTACCGGGACTTGCTGAGGCCCACTAGAGGGGTCCGCTCGTGGGGGTAGTCCCAAAAACGCAATACGATACCCCCAGCTCAGTCCATCAATTCTTGGGAGCTTAAGGTCAATAAGGGCTTGAATCAAAGCTAAGAAGAAGCTCTCTCGGACCCAGTGGTTAAGGAGGGCTGATAAGAAACGGGGCTTGGCAACAATCTCGTTTAATACCACCTAGGATTTCATATTTTTGCTATTCCGAATGCCGTCGCGGGATGGGAAGTGAGACCCTGAGTCGCATCCCGTTACCATCCCGTCGTTCACGCTACCCTAAAGCCCCGCAATTATTGTCCAGGGCGGGGTAGGTGCAACGACTCCCAGGGTCTAGATCGTTAATCTAGCGGGTCCGCGGAGGTTGTAGACCCTTATATCTCGTCTTCAGGTTGAAAATTACTTTGCTCGTGACACATTACTTAAATACAGTATACAACTCTGTGTCCCAATGCTGGGTATAGGTGCTTGATAACAGGTGTACAAGTGCATGAGCACAAAACAAGTGAAGGCTAGTCAACGTGGAATACTGGCTTCACCCACTGATCTCTAGGCTTACATGGGGCTCAGTAATACCCTAGTCCAAAACCCCGCGCCCAAAAGATTGTAGTTTGGAATTGGGCAGTAATCCTGGTGAGCCAGGCGGGCCAGTTTCAGAATAAGCCCGGCCGGGCCCGCGCAACGCAGGCCAGGCCATTGGAGCGGCCCATGCCTGCAGGCTTTGAGCAGGTGGGAACTGCAAGTGCCTAGGTAAACCATGGTTCGAAAAGCCTTCAGTTTGACTACAGGTAACTATAGGTAACTATGGTCCAGGCGTTGAACTTCAAATTGGTACATCTAGTAATACATTTCCAAGAGTCTACTTTTCCTTGGCCATCAATTCCTGATACAATGCCTGCAACATATGCTCCATCTCATTGATCTCAGTATGGACTACAGAAATTATACCCTCTCGTTCCCACGACTTAGTAATGTCACCTTGCACTGACTGATCAGAGTGGCAACTACAAGAAACTGCTGTATTTCACCCGCAGGCTCAAGTCTCAACAGATGATCAATCAAATGTATGTCACCTTGCACTTACTGATCAGAGTGGCGACAACGAGAAACTGCTGGATTTCACCCACAGGCTCAAGTTTCAACTGATTATCAATCAGTTGTATGTCACCTTGCACTGACTAACCGGAGTAGCGACTACGAGAAACTTCACAGCTTATCAATTGTAAGTCACCATTAACCGACTGTCATCATATGCAACCCACTAAAAAGCCTATAGTCCGCCCAGTCACCCACAGTTATGCCCCAGGCTGTCAAATCGTCGGCCTGGCCTGCGCTGTTTCTATAATCAAACGGCCTCATCTGGCCCAGCCTGTCGGGAACACTGGAATCGGGTAGACCACCGCGCGCCCGGGACGGGCTTTTGGGATGTTCTAATACATTCACGGAGTGTACAAAGTCGGTGAATGCACTGTATGCATATATGCGCACACATGTATGCGCACTGTGTTGGTCACATCCAGGTCAATTCAACAGCGCAAAGTATCTTCAGCCCAGCCCAAATGAGGATTTTCAGCTCATGGCAACTGATGATCTTCAGCCTTGCTCAATATATCTGCGATGATGCAAATAATCTACATATACACTATTTCTGTTCGTATTAATAAGTTACTGATCCTGCCTTCGGATCTTTGTACAACAACATTCTGTATCAGTATCACATCTTCCAAATATCGAAACTCACCTTTCCTTCGGGATGGCATAATCAGTTCCACTCACGTCCCCATACTAGTAGATGGCTGCAGTAGTTTGTCTGGGCACAAGAATCGGTACCGCTTGGATGGATTCAAGCTACTCCAAATTAAGGTTAACAAACTCTAGCATATCTTGTACGAACTTTGTGAATCCATCTGACACCCGGTAGAACCTCACGATGAAGGTGCACTGAGTAAGTATTGTTTTTTGTTGAGTGTAATTAGCACTTTGTATGTACGCTTCGCGAATGCACCAGCCCATTCACAGACGTTGGGACTCCCTAAATTGACTGGTGTTCTAGTCCAGTCACGGAGGATGTCCCTCCGCGGAGAGACCAGTCTATTCACGGAGTCCCACCCTCAGTGACTGGACTGGTTCATTCGCGGAGTATACCCCTGCACCCCACCTCCGTGAATGGACTGGTCCATTCACCGAGTGTACACTCGGTGAATACTTTGCACACATATGACCACGCCTGTATGCGCACTTAGCTGGCCATATCTAGCTGAATTTAATTAATGCAACTGCATTTAGCCTAGAGCAACTACATGCATTTAGCCCACATCGCGAAACTCGACCGTACTTTGAAAGCTCCTGAATGTACCACGTGCTTTCAGGCTTTTGTCTGCTTGCCACACACTTTCGCGCCCTTTCAGGCTTGGAGATTTTCGCTACTTTTTGCGTCTTTCGCTGCGGTGGCCCTTTCGCTGCAGTGGCTCATTCGCTGTAAAACCTCTTTCGCTGTAGAACCTCTTTCGCACTAGATTCAGCTGGTCTATCGAAGAGACGCAGCTGGTATTTTGAAGTCGCCCTTTGGGGTGATGCAGCTAGTCTTTTGCACCCTCCGGCAGCTACCTTCACCACCCATTGCGAGCATCGAGAGGATTCCCCAGGTCATGAATGAAAGGCATCTTCAACTGAGCAGTATTGTTGAGATCAATTGAGAAAGAAAGAAGAAGCTCAATTGTCTATCGATACATGAGAAGGAAAACACTAGACTTATATACAGAGAAAAGTCGATACTCGGCATGGAGCCTGCAAGCCACAGGCCTGATGCCCGCAGCCTTAGGCCGATTGGGGCTGTAAGCCCCCAAATACCACCGAAGCAACCTGGCCAAATCTCATGCCAACAAGTATAACGTTATACAGCAGAATAGAGAGTTCTTGAGAATCAACAAACTTAGTGGATTTACAGTTCTTTTTCACAAATCATGATGTCAATAGACTTTTATACGAAGTTTATTCCCGCGACTAACTCCGCAACCAACTCTGGCACCCACACCTGTAGTCTCAGTCCGAGAATCTCACGATATCCAATGGCTATGGTGTTGAGAATCTAAATCGATGGTACTGTGTTAATGGCAATACTTGGACTCATGGGGAGAGAAGATCTCCAAATCGGATTTGCCAGCGGAATCCGCAGCTTGATTTTCAGGGTAATTCGGCCGGTGTGAGTGCGAGCGTGAGTGCGAGTGTTGAGTGCGAACATGAACATATAGTGTTAATCGACAGTCGACTAGATCTTCATGAACATGGTGGTGACACTGATGGCCCTACGATAGTTAGTAATACCACTGTACAAGGACTCTAAGTTGAGCTCAGACATTGAGTTAAGTCCGCATGCTGGGATGCTGGCTAGTCTGCTGGCCAGAGCTTTTGACACTGGCTAGAGCTTTCACATTGACCAGTGCTGGAGCGTCATCTGCAAGAAAGCATGAATGTGTATCTGCGTGAAAGGAAATATGCAGCGAAAGCTGGCGGAAAGCCTGCAAGTATGCCATACTTTCAAAGTTGGCTCCCGTCTGAGTCCTGGCACCTTCTGGATTTGCTTTCGCGCCGGTGAAAGCCTGAAAGAGCCTGAAAGCGACTCGTACGGTTTTGCGATGGCGCAGAGGAAAAGGACGAAAGTGATTTGACAGAACTGGATATTGAGGAAGGAGAGGGTCTCGAGGAGTACCAAGATGTGGGCGAGGAGGAGGAGGAAGGCATCGAGGAAGAAGAGCTGGTTTCAAGTCTGGATATGGAGCATAGTGTAAATGTAGTTGCACCACGACGTTGAGTGTAATTAGCACTTTGCATGTATGCTCCGCGAATGAACCAGTCCAGTCACGGAGGTGGGGTGCAGGGGTACACTCCGCGAATGAACCAGTCCAGTCACTGACGGTGGGACTCCGTGAATGGACCGGTCTCTCCGCGGAGGGACATCCTCCGTGACTGGACTAGAACAACTGGTCACTCCGCGGAGTAACACCTTCCGCCAATGGACTAGAACATGGAATGCCTCAAGTTGAGTATAGGGCGACCACGATACGCCGCAGAACCCATAGCACATCGGCAGGCTGGAGTAATCACCAATGTATTCTTAAGCTCTTGCATCAACTTGCCACATTTAATCTATGATCTAAACTTTAATTTCAAGCCTCACGCTGCGAAATGCACTATCATTTTGCTGCTCCACACCTTACCTTCGGCCATAACAACACTCTAGTAGTTCACTCTCCCCTATCTTCTTTAGCGCCCTATCTTTCTTTACACCTCTGCTTTTGGAATACTTCGACTACATACTTGGCCGCACCATTAGCTTACAGCACGCCGCATTGCGAGGAGACCCGGCCCTGGTAAATCCGATTTACCTTGGCGTCGGATTTTGTTTGGTAAATGAATCAGCCATCGAGAGGAGAGCAGGTTTCCACCCCGTACAGCCGGGAGGTGTACGGTATGTATGCTGCGAGTTCTATTGTGAGCAATGTTGTCACTCAGTCGGGGGTGGACCAGTCCGGGCCGGGCCGGAACCGTCCCGGTTTATTCCAGTCCAGTACCAACATTTTATGGACCAGAACCGGATCGGTCCGAATTCATTCTGGACCGGAACCGCCTCGGTCTGGACCGGTCCACACTGTCATATTGACAGTGGCTGTTACCGCTGGATTTCCACAATCATTATTGGTAATTGTTCGATGATGAACGCAATATCTAGAATTTTCTTGACGTTACAGGAATGTTTAAAGGCCCGCATATTGGCACGGGATTTGGCCCGATGGCTTGTGTGGCTTTCGGCCTAAAGCTGCAGGCATGAGGCCGGTGGCTTGCGGCCCCCATGGCCGCCACCAGCCCCCATGCCGAGAAGTCGGTCTAGCCCCGGCAGTGATGCTCGGCATCGGTCTCCGGATGTGATACTCGGCTTCGCCGAGTATGCCCGCTTTCTCATATATAGTTGCCTGTCTTTCTCTCTCTTTGCTCTTTAGACAATCACTTTGTACGATAGTAAATTCAATATCTCGATTCGTACTCGATTGACCTCAACACCGCAGGCGATGATGTAGAAACCACTGGAAAGCAAGTAGACACAATGTGAGATGAGGATGAGAACACTATGAGACTGGATGTTAGTGTTTAATTTCAATTTCCTAGCTTTACCGTCATGAATATGCTACAGGGATTGGTGCAGACTGGGACCGTCCAGTCCAAGACCGGCAGTCTGAGGTCCAGTCCGGTCTTTCGACTCCATTGGACTGGACTGTATTGGTCTCTACCGCAGACCGGAACCGTCCGGACTGCTGAAAACATTGAAATTTGCGAGGGGTAGCAAACGCGATGTGGACAAGGCACAGGGGCGTAAACCGTAACTAGCACGAACAATACGCCCAGGCTGCCGAAACGGTGAAGCGAACATTCCAGCATAGCATAGCGGGGAATCGATGCGGAAGATGCCGGCATCGCCAACGTCCCCAGGTGGAACATTTTGGATTCTCCACACGGACATTTACGAATCGGGCTATGTGTCGCTATACCGAGTGAGGGTGCCTGTACGGAAACGAGACAATACACCAACCTTCACATCCAGCGTATGTGGCATGATACGTGCCGCCCCAGTCGCAGCGGTTCTCGTCCCATCCCGCTGATCCCGCAGCAGGCTTAGCAATCTAACTATATCCGATCCCGTTTGTCGCACCGTTCCATCGCGCGTCGCAAATTTCGCAGTCGTGTCGCTCGAGATCCCTGTCCCTCGCCCGTACGAAACGATCGCTTGGAGACAACGACGGGGTAACCGCCGGAGTATTGCCCGCCGCAGCGGGACAGGGAAGCATCAACCATCCCGTTACAAAACGTCTTAGTTCATACCCCACTTTTCTCGTCCACAACGAAGCCATATTCCGGTGCGCGACCGGACGGGAATGAAATGGCGCTTTCACGGACGTAGCCGTGTCTGGTGGCAATGCCGCGTGCATGACCAGCCGAGCCGCGTTGGCAGAAACTGACGTTGTCGTGTGACACGGCGAGAGAGTCGCAAGTTGTGGGGGCTGCGTGCCGCGTCGGAGTGCGATACGTGCATACGACGCTATGCGGGAGGAACCGGGGATTGCATTAGTGCGCTGTGCTTTCGGAGGCTGCGGCGCGATTTCTGAAAAGTCGGGTGCGTGAGTGGAGAAGACTTGTGTTGCCACAGCCCGGTGTGGTAGATCAGATGATACCTAGTAGGATGAGATGGGTGTGGTCATGGTGCAATGACGACGCAAATGGTATCGACTCTGTTGATCTTATCTCCTCAGGGTGGTTCTTGTAATCTGATCGGGGTGGTTAGTGTCTTGCCCATCCGGTAGCGCCAAGCATCAGGCTTGTTGTGTGTTTTAATCATTCTACATTCATTCTAACTAGAGTGGGGCGAGACCTAATCCCCCTCCCCACTGGATGACCGGCTAGTGTTGAATGATTGTGTGCATTGATTTTCTAGATACAGGTCAAGTGTGCGTGTATATATACAAACAAGAAATAAACTTCAGACACTTTCGCCGACAGTGTGGAATCTAAGAGAATGCTCAGGAAGGCGGTCACTTCCCCGACGTTGAGAGCTTCAGAGCTAAACCTTAAGTCTAAACCTTGAGTTGATGACTACCGTCAACCGCTAGTTGGGGGAGATCAGCCGGAAACGGTCGTCTGCAGTATTTCCAGATTGGGAATGGGGATAGTAAGAATGGCGCGGTGAATATAGTCAATCCTCTGGCTTTGGCAACTTTTACACGGGCGTTCTGTTGGAAGTGACCGTTCTAGAGGATAGAAAGTGAGGGGGCAGATGGCGCCACGCGGTGGCGTCGGAGGAGAAAGAGCAGGAGTAGGCATTTTGGTTACAAAGGAGATCGGAGAACTGAGATGTACTCAACGTATTGTTTGTTTCTGAATTTTACACTCGGCCCCGATGAAAGTATGTGGCGCCGGATGGCGTGCCCATATGTAACGACACATGGGCACGACTAATTTTCACGTATTCCTCGTGCGTTCTTCGATATCAGGATGAACTGATTGGTCGTGCTGGACTATATCCGGGCGCGCAGGGAAGCGTACAGCCACTTGTGGGTGAAGCTGTCAATCGGTGATCTCTCTGTATGTCTTAAACTCTAAGTCTATGTCTACTTTGTAACACGTACCGAAGAACTAAAGTGATTGCTGCTCCGCCGCTCAACCCTAACCCAATGCGACGTGATGACCGTACTCCAAATTCGACCAACACTCCTCCAGGGTGGTAGCACGACCGTAAGAGCTACATCATATAGAAAGCAAAATAGATGTACCCGGAGCCGATCAGCCATGCTTAGGGCTCCTCCCAAACTACCATTCTCGAAACAACCTAAAAGAAAGAAACCGGTGCTCCTTCTAAGCATCAACAAAGTCCGAGCTCTTTGGAAATTATTATTCTCTTAAAGAACGAAAACTCAAAACCTAATATTACACTCGATCATACCCACCAATCAGGACAGGGAGTTTTGGTCATGGACTGGTCAGTCGGCTTCTGCTCTCTCGACCTTTTATCGACTGCTCCTCCGGAAAGGTGATCATTAACTTATGATTTTGGGAAGCAAGAAGACTCAGCTGGTCGGAGACATTTAATCTGCTTACTCGGTGTTAACTCAGCATTATTGGATGGGGAGGTAGAGAGGAATGACACCATGTGAAGTCAATTGTGATGAAATTTGTATTCGATCACTGAGAACGGTGTAACGGCATTGATTTTGGAATCAATTTTTATCGCAAAAACCTAACTGGTACGTACCAATTTGCGCTATGGATATATGAGGCGCGGCACAGCTGCTGCTAGCACACTGTATATCTGCTGGCGTTACCGTTGTCCTACGCATTCGTTCGTATGTATTTGTAGGATGTAGCCACAGAAACCTACAGTGGCTACAAAAGTAATATTGCGTAGGATCGAAACCATAACAACAAGTACAGCTTCATCACGTTTTCGTGTTTAGGATAAACAGAGTATGAATTGGCACAGGAATGTGTAAATCAAATTGAGACACTCGACCTCCTCCTGAGCAGAAAAAGTACAACATTCAATGCTGTGCAATGATTCCACCAGTCCAGCAATGGACCAGTCCGGACTGGAACCGTCCAGTCTAGTCCAGGTCCAGTCCAAGAAATTTTTGGACCGGGATCAGACCAATCCCCAATTTTTCTGGACCTGGACTGAACTGGCCTGGACTGCTCTGGACCAGTCCACTCGGGCCGAATCGGCCCGAATACGCTGGGAGTTACTGATACACTGAGTCAACAAATAGACTCATACACATATACTCATACATGTAGACTCATCTTCCCATTCACAAGTCACCATGTGTTGACTAGGGATTTGGCCCGGTGGCTTCCATAGTCTTCGATGCCGGTGGACTTGGGCATGAGGCCGGTTGCTGGCCGCCCCCACCAGCCTCACCTGCCCCCACAAACCTCGCCTACCCCCTCCAGCCTCGCCTGCCCCCATGGTGAGGAGGGTTCAGCACTGGTACTCAGCTTTGCGCTCCGGCTTTGGCAGTCGGCATGGAGTTTTCCTTCTCTCTCTTTTATATATAAGTCTATAGTTTGCCCTCTCTTTGGATCGATAGACAATTGAGCTTCCTCGTTCTTCTCTTTTACTCTCAACACCACGCACATCTTACCCCTCACCACTTGCCACTTGCCACTTGCCACTCACCACTCGTTTGGTATGGTTGGGTTTCTCGTGGTGATGTGTAAGGACGCATACGCCAGCGTCCGGCGGTATATGGATATGGTTGCAAACGTGGACTCGAGTGAGTATATATGTAGACGTGTAGATGTTAAGGTAAGATTATCGCTAGAGATCTAAGGCTGGTGGCGAGCCGACTATATGGAATGGGGGTTACCCGGCCCTGGACACGTCACGTGCGACCGTGCCGTTACATTATCCCTCTCTTTAGGCGCAGACCTCCTGGGCTGCCAAAGCCAGTATAAGAGAAAAGAAGGAAAGGGAAACAAGAATGAAACAATCATCCTATGTACGCAATCGTACGAACTCATAAGTCCCACAACCGAACGGCACAGCTCAATGGCGACCTTTCGGCGGCTCCGGCGCACGGGGAAAATCCACCTCCACTTGATTGACTCCGAAGGTGGTAAAAACCCGTGCCGACGCCATTTGTACTGGGCCGAGATCCAAAGAAGAGAAGAAGAGAAGAGAGAAACAAGAAAACA
>Ga0307515_10003667_pt1 | contig 32261 bp, 39 predicted proteins | sample 17_EM_MG_FD_194513 | JGI IMG/M metagenome (GOLD analysis project Ga0307515, IMG submission 194513) | Populus trichocarpa ectomycorrhiza microbial communities from riparian zone in the Pacific Northwest, United States - 17_EM | ecosystem: Host-associated > Plants > Roots > Unclassified | place... | reverse complement strand
AGAAGGTTGTGATGTAGGTGGACGACTCTGGTCATGTTAAGGTGCGGCTCTGTCACATTAGGTGCGGCTCTGTGGCATTAGTGCGGCTCTGCGGGAGACTCGCGTATTAGTTAGTTCTAGCGAGATGTCAGCTCGATCATCAATAACATTCACTTCTATACATACGGAGAGGCTATTTGCCCACATGCGCCTTGTCTCCAATATGGCCAAAATTGGCAAATGGGGGTTTTCACGTGCCGCCATAGAGGAAACACAACAACTAATTAAGAAACCTCGTGCCGAAGTCCGAGAAGAGAAGAAGCGAGGAGTTCAGATTCCTTCGCATAAACAGGTGAAGGCTGCGATAGAAAGTCACCCGGCAATGGTTTCAAATTATCATATAGACGGCTGCCTTCCATGCCAAAATGGCACAGCGAAGAATCCACAGACACGCTGGAGGCACAAAGGAACCAGTGCACCTCCACCAGAACCAGCATCACCTACACCCAGAATGCCACCTCCGCCTGGAACGGCTCCTGCGTCGCCAGGTGAAACTGACGGAAACAAAAGTTATGCAATAGAAGGTATGCCATCCAGGTGTGTGTATAGACATTCTCCGCATCCCAACACTCAATTTTTCAATCATAATGCATATGCCAAGGATTGCAAGCGTGATAAAGATTTTTTTCCAGGTTTGCTGAGTACACTATCTGCTGCGTGGAAATACCGCTGACGTTGATTTTGAAGACGACAGCAGCCTTTAGAGCGAATCTGAGAGTGAAAAGGAGAATTGATTGAAAGGAACGGGAGTTTTGAGTAGTATCATTATCGACAATTAGCGGACACTTTACAGTATATTTTAAAGGATATATTTATATGCACAATTAAAGAACAATGTAGTGATAAATGGAAACGTACATAAAGAGGATATAACAACTGCCAAAACATAGTTATTGATGTTCTATGCCAAAGTGAATGGTTGCATAATGCGGATACACCTGTGGCAAAATGAGCATCTGTGGAGCGTCAACGATTTTTTGTCCTGTAAGTCAGGTTATTGAAATGTGAATTAGCCATTGTTATCTATAATCATCGTATTGGCCGCCTTTATAGGCAAAAGAGAATGCTACACTCTCCCTGCCCCATCTTGACAATGAGCGTCAACAGAGTGACAATGATATTTGGTCTTGAATCTTGGGAAATCTTGGTGGTAAATGATTGCAGACATCTATAAACAAGGATTTGGCAGCCTTTATACGCTGATAAGCAAGAGATGGTCCCACGACAGCCTCCTGGACAATTACATCTTCATTCGTTTTCAATGCTGCAACTCAGTGATTCTGATCGTTTTAGTCTATACAACCGGTCAAAACTCCATATATAGACATTAGCGGCCATCTTGCACTGTGATTAACTATCATGCAAGGCCAAGAATCATTGAAGCTCAATTGACGCTCATTTTCAAGATCGGGCAGGGAGCGTGTCACTGTCTCTGTGGCCTTTAAAGCCGGCAAATACTACGCTTATGCATAACAAAGAACAAATCACTTTTCAATTACCTGACTTACAAGACTAAAAATCATTGACGCTCCATTGACGCTCAGTTCCAGAATGGGGCAGCGAGCATGTCACTTTCTCTTTTGAATTGAAATACGGCCAATACCTCATTCATGATTGTCTGCATCTAATCGCCACCTGGATTACCCATGATGTAAGAGTAAAAATCATTGACACGCCGTTGACTATCATGTTCAGGATGAGGCAGGGAGCATGTGTTTCTTGTTTTTAGTTATAAAGGCAGCCGATTCATCCGGAAAGGACAATGACATACCAAAGTGAATATTTTGCAATTAGCAGTAGGATATCTAAATGCGACCTGAAATAGAAAAATCCGAAACACAGAACCGGAGATTGGAACCGGCGTGTCTAGGCAAGTCCAGGAAACCCCGCGGGTTGCCAGGTACGGGTCGAGGTGTGACCCGCCAAGACACAGTGGGTCCGGTTTTTGGACGGTTTTGGAAACGAACCTTACCGTGTTCGAAGGATGAATCTGGACGGCTGGCGGGTCACCCGGACACGTTGCTAACGCTACGTAGCATAGAGTGTACTAAGCAGTGGATGTCCCTTCAACAGCTAGCAAATCAGAAATAAAATCTTTATCACGCTTGCAATCCTTGGCATATGCATCAAAATTGGAAAATTGAGCATTGGGAACATGAGTATGTATATACACATATCCGGGTGGCACATCTTCGATTTGGGAACATCGAGCTCCCATATTGTCAGCAGGTGGTGCTGGTGGGGTTCCGGGCGGAGGTGGCGCTGGTTCTGCTGGAGGTGCACCCATTCCTTTGTGCCTCCAGCGCGTCTGCCAAGTCATTGCTGAGCCATTTTGGCAAGTGAGGGAGCTGTCCAGTTGATTTTCACGAACCATAGGCAGCTGTCTTTCTATCGCAGACTTCACCATTCTATGCCCAGGAAACTCAACTCCTTGGTTCTTCTCGTCTCGGACTTCATTCCGAGGGTTGTTGATCAGGCCATGCGTTTCCTCTACTGCAGCAATCGAAATCTCTCCTCTGGCCATTTTGGCCATACTGCAGGCATGGCGCATGTTGGACTGTTCTAGCTGTACCCGACCTCCTTGCCTTGCCATATTAGCTGACATGTTGAATACCTACAAGAAATTAGTTGCTGCTTCTAAAAGTGAGATTCGGCAATTACCTCTACCATATATGACACCATAGCCTCCCCTGCACTATTCAAAGCCTGTAATCTGCACTGTCAGGGACATTTATCACGAAATTCTTCCGCTGAAATCTGAGAACTTATAACATCATGATGTTTGGTTTTGTGGACTTTGCGGAGAAATACCTTGGTCGACCATGGAGATTACCAATCACAGGCACCTATTATTTCGTCATGTACCTCTCTATGTACACTACCCGTACATTATATAGTTGGTACATGGCTGTCCAGCAGGATATAAGCTTACCTACATCCTATCGGATGCTGCTTCTTATTCTTGCTGATTCTGGTTTTATGGACAATGTTTGAATCTGTGTCCTGAGTCATATTTTCGGTGGCTGCATTGGCAGCGTTGCGGTGGACTAACTGGTGTCTGCATTGCTGCTGTGTCCCAGTGGGTGGCGCATTGGATGAAGCGCCTGTCAGTCGGCTTAATTTGGATCCACCCCCACCTTGCTAGGGTGTTGTGGAGCGATGCTTTGTGCTTGTGGAATAGATGAGGAAGATGATAACGAAAAGAAGTGGGAAGTCCTGAGGAATATATAGTTAGCTTCAAGTCAAAATGGAATGAGTGAGAGCCGACTTGCATTTTCTACTGAAGAAACATTTTACAGCGTAAAGCTGCAGGTTGAAGTGTTAGCCAACACTCCCACGATCTGCAGTAAGTCGGTCCGATGTTGTTGGTTTGTTTTCAGGGATTAACATTGCTGAATGACAGCTGAACTCTCAGGATTGTATGATATGAAAAGGACATTCTTCGATGGACAGGATGTGTGGGGATGTCTGTCTCAAGACATCCTCGGGATCCTACATGACACAGGCACTAATCATCATGTCATGTTGTACAGTTAGCATTGCAATTCCCAATGTTGTGACGGTCAAAACGCAGATTTTGTTTTGTAAGAGTTGATCAAATGTACCAACCTTGACATAAAAAACGCAGCTTGCCTCCATGTGGTCCAAATCTTGCAACATCCAACATCTTGCCCAACAACAAAGTCAACAGAAGATACAATGGTCAATGTTCTGAAAAAGAACCTTTCACCACTTCCGGCTGGCAATTATGGCAAATCTACAATGCAATCCACTGGACGATGTCATCACGTGAACGAAGGCAAGAGCAGCTTGGAAGCAGAAGAGGTCTGACTCTTAGGAGCATTGCACAGCAAACGATCGAAAAAGAAGCTTGCAGCAGCGAAATGGCAAAAAACGCACTTTTTACCCACTGTATTGAAAGAGCAATGGCTCTAGGATTATCTGGATAGAGAGACCACTGTGGCAAGAAAGCAAGTTGATGATGCAGAGACAGTGATTATGCAGGAGCCGGAAGATATGAGAAATGCTGAAAAAGCGGGACTGACACCCAGAAAGCCTGAAAAAACATGTGAGGAGATGTTGAATGCTATCGGAGATGTCTGAGCGATCATCCAATTTCCAACCATGAAGAAGATGGGGAAGACGAGGAAGATGATGAAGAACATACACAATGGTGCAAGCTGAGCGAAGATGATGAACCTGGCTGGGTGATGGGCACAATCTCCAACACAGTACAGCAGTGCATGGAGTGTTTTGAGCAAACGCAGATGAGGCTTCATGAAGTAATGCAACCAGGATGGGGGGACTCAGCCAACTATTTCCGTGAGAGAGATATGAAGTGTGGGAAGGCCAAATTGAAGATTCTGGCAGTCGTTAAGGCGCAAACTGACAAGGTTACAGCCATACCTGCACCGACATTATTTCGAGAGCTTATGGAGACCATTGAGATCGTCCCAGGATGATAGCAAACGCCGCAAGGGACTTCTCGACGAGGAAGTATTCATATGTGGCTAGGTTTTGGCGAACGAAAGTGAAACAAGTGCATACCATTCTTCTCTCCTGAAGTGGCGCCTGATTCGTCACCAATTTGGACATCGAAGCCTGTCGATCCTGCAAACTATTACCCCTGCATATAGTGTCCCTAGCTAATGACCATATAGAAATCGGATTCGGACGAAGAAATGGTGAAGCCTCCTGCTTCGCTGGAGGAACAGACAGACAAAGAGCTGTTTTTGCCGATGTGTCTCTTTGAAAAGCAATTAGTGAACCGATTTTGCTACCTAGCAGCTATTTCTGGATTTCAGTAACGAAATTGTGAGATATGATAATTTGTCTGTTCATGTGCAAGGGTTGTACGGGCCATGCGAAAGTTCTAGACTTCAAATCATGTTGATTGAGGACCATCAAACTTGCTATCATCTTGCCTGTTATAGTCAAGTGAGAAATCGACAACTCAAATAGAGACGAAATTTGTTAACAAAATTTAAGACAGTGATATTTGAAGACTCATTGATGGAGCGGTCAAAGGGTGATGCGAACCCAGATGAATGACAACTGTCATGCTGCATTAATCCATGCATCCAACTGCATAACTCTACTCAGACCTGGTGCACATGGTCAAGATTTTGAAAAATGCTAATAGTAGGTGATGGAAATCGAGGAGAAGGAGCTGGATAAGGAATGGTTAGGATGTTGGGCTATATATATCAAACATGAGTGGATGGATTAATATGCCGTAAGTTGCCAGCCAAAAGCGCTGAAACCCGATGGGTCTATGTCATTTATTGGACAGATAAGGCATATAGTGGTGGAGCAGAAAGTGTGAGGCCTCGATGCTTTTGGATGCAAATGATTAAACATAGAAATGATATATTGGCTGTCAATGATCACTGTATGCATTCTGTGTACAATTGTTGAGCATCCAATGACTGTTAGTATGTCTTTAAGGTGAGCGTCAATGGAGCGTCAATGATTTTTAGTCTTACCCTTTCGGCAATCAAAGGGCTGCATTGTCACATTATTCCAAAGTGGAAGTATTGGCCGTCTTTATAGGCAAAACGGAAAACGGCACAGTTGTTGCCCCATCCTCGAAATACGCATTAACGGAGCGTCAATGATTTCTGGTCTAGCATCCTTGATACACACAGCACTGTGCAACAGCATCAACCCATAATCGCAGTATTGGCTGCCTTTATGGGCAAAAATGCTAGTCATGATATCACTACCACCTACTGAGGATGAGCGTCAACCGAGCATCAACAATTCTTGGTTTTGCACCCTGGATAATCAAAGGGCTGTGCACTGGTGTTAACCCATAATCAATGTATTGGCCGCCTCTATGGGCAAAAATCCTGGTGCTGATCTTGCGACTGACTTCTAAAAATGAATGTCAACGGACCGTCAATGATTTTTGGTCTCGCATCTTGGCTAATCACAGGGCTATGCAAAGGTGTTAACCCATAATCCAAGTATTGGCCCCCTTTAGGGGCCAAAATGCTAGTAACGATATCGCTACAACCTCACAACAATCAACATCAATGGAGTGTCAATGATTTTTAGTCTTGCATCTTGGATCATCACAGGGCTATTCAATGGCGTTAACCCATAATCAAAGATTCAGACACCTTTATGGGCAAACATGCTAGTAATGATATTGCTACTACCTAGTCAAAATCAGTGTCAACAGAGCATCCATGATTTTTGGTCTTGCATCAAGAATAATCATGGGGCTATGCAATGGCGTTAACCCATAATCGATGTAACAGCTGCCTTTATGGTCCAAAATGCTAGTGATGATATCGCTACCACCTCCTAACAATTAGTGCCAGCACAGCATCGACAGTTTTTGTGGGGGCTCACTAAGCTACACAGCACCCAACTGCACTGCATTGTTCCTAAATTCAGTTATTAACGGTCAGTCTTTTCAATATGTCTTTGTATAAAATGTCACAAATATGCATGCAATGTCTCACAGGTCTGACTTTTGTTGTTGTTGTTTAATCATACTGTATTCACTCTAATTAGAGCATGACGGGACCTTAATAACCCCCTCCGCCTCCAGGCAAGCTGGTTAGATGGCGGAGCTCCCCCCCCACTGCCCTTTGTCCCCGTTGCCAAATGAAAGATAAAAGAAAGATTGAAAGAAAGAAAGGTATAACTCAGTCACCGCCTATCCCGCTCTTGAGCTCTGAATCCTGAGCTCGCTCGATACGGCCACCGCATTTAGGCGGATTCTTCCCGACTTCAGTGGCCACAAGGAAGTCCATCACCGGTTGGTAGCATGCTTCTATGGAAACGGGCTCAGTGATTTGCACATGTCGGCATCTGCCTGCTTTCCAGCCTGTCGCCTTTCCCACCGCCTTTCTTGGTGGTTTCTGCTTGTCTCGCCACCAGCCCCAGTGGCGGAAGAGGTGTTCCCGAGTGTGGGTAGCCGTCCTGCCTCTGCCGTCTTGCCTCGGTCGCCCCACCACCAGCATTTGTCATCCTCTCGATGGCGGAACCGTTTTAAGTAGATTCCAGTGGGTGCAGGCCTGGACTTAGTTGGTAGAACCTGGCGGCCAGCGATTTCGCGCTCGTCATTGGGATAGGTCTCTTGGTCCCAGCTGTGCCCTTGAGTCTGTAGCGGAGGGGCTTGCTGCAGTTGCCAGCGTCCCAATTTGTCTTGGCTGCTGATTATGCCTCGGAGATAGGTCTACCCCTGTTCAAGGCCGAGGTGTATGGCCGTTGTATCACTGCACTTCCACTTGCATCTTGGGCTAAATTTGCGTGACAGTCTGCTTCTTCATTCCCCGGGATACCGGAGTGCCTGGGGACCCAGTGGATCTTGGTTCTGATGCCATGGGCAAGGAGAGTATGTGCCATTGGGTTGATCCACCTCGCTAGTCTCTGCCGTGGGCCCGGCTTGAGGTGTGCTGTTTGCCGAATTGCAGCCTGTGAGTTGCTGAATACAGCCACTCTCTTCACCCGATGCTTTGCAATGCTGCTCTGGTCCCGATCATCACATCGTGTACAAGTCTGATCGCCCAGAGTTTGGCGTCACAGACCTCCATATGTCCAGTGCCCAGATAGCTGCGGCGTGACCTCCATCGATTTCCGTCTGTGCACAGTGCTGCGGCTCCCACTTGGCCATCGTCTGAGCGCGACCTGTCTGCCCACCACATGGAGACCTCTGTTCCGATTTTGGCTTCTGTCTCTCTCGCCCAGTGCTGTGCAGTTTTCTTGGCACCGGTGGTATCATCCAGAATTGTGGTTCTCACCACTTATTGATTGCCTGGGGCCGGCCAATTCATACCATCAGTTATCTGGCCATGCTCATGCTCTTCCATGACTACTCTGCATATTGGTGCACAAGAAGAGGGGTTTCGGTGTAACTCTTGTAGCTTGTTACTGCATGCATCTGCTAGTCTCGCTGCGAATCACTGTTTTCTGGAGTCTAATATTGCAGGTGCAGGTGTAAGACCTGGCTCTGTAATGAATGCACCCTGTGGGGTTGTGGGCAGCATGCCCAGGATGGACCTTGCCTGTCGATTGAGGAGAAGTTGGAGGTCATCTTGTCTGCCTACTTCTTTGAGATCCCACCAGAGCTCGCTCCCGTACGGTGCGACCGCTTTGACACATGCAACTTGGACAGCTATTGCGCTCTCTGGGACAACCCTGTATGTCTTTGTCAGGGTTCAAAGTCTGGCCTCTGCTGCCCTGGCTATTTTCATGCATCAGTTGTGCTGCTCCCTGAACGTCAGGTGTGCGTCAATCCAGACGCCCAGGCAGCGTGTCACCTGTATGTTGAATCATACGATCCTGTCTACGATTCATATCTTCGCTGTCAACATTGGGCAGAGGTGTTTCTTGTGGCCTTGTCTGTGCGTGAACAGTGCCGGCTCCATTTTTGCAGTGTTCAACTGTAGCCCTTGTCTACTTGCCCACTCGATGCTCTTCCCTGCGCATCTCTCAAGTATTGTGACGACCTGAATGCCATCGCTTCATGTCGCCACTCAGCCAAGGTCGTCCAAATAGGATAGCCCTTCAGCTGCTGATACGTACTCTTCAACCGATTAGATCTCTCCTGAAGTGTAAATTGCAAAGAGAATCAGTGACACAGGTGAGCCTTGCAGGACCCCTGCTTCTACTGGTTGTTATTCCATGGCATTGCCCTCAATTATCATCTCCACTGTTCTTGCTGAGAGAAAGCTCTCTGTCCATCGTATAAGGTCCCTGTCCATTTTCCTGACCTTCATTAAGTTGACTAGCCCTCCTTTTGGCATGCTGGGGAAGGCTGCTTTAATGTCCGTGAGGAGCAGGTCTGGTATGTGGCCGTTTTTCCATGCTGCATGAGCTATATCGACCATGATGGCCGCTTCATCGATGGCTGACCATCCTTTTCTTCTACCGAATTGTCAGTCGCTTAGTAGCTCTCTTCTTTCGGCTTCTTCTGACAGCAGCTCAGCAACTACTTTCTTGACCACTTTTCCCATGCAGCTCAGCAGCAATATGAAGCGATAAGCTTTCAGCTGCGTATAGTCGTCTTTGCCAGGCTTGCGAATCACCACGCTGCTAGCTCACTTCGATACAGCTGTGTGTCTTCCTGTGCTAATGGCCGCCTCAGTCAGCCTCACGATCCTCTCTTTGTGCCACTTCCAAAGCAGCCGTATGGCGCCAAGAGAAAGCTCGTCCGGACCTAGTCCTTTTTGACCAATTCAGAATATCCGGCTCTTTAGACTGTGTGCTTAGCGAGGAGTGGGTGTGCGCTTTGTGTGGGAGGTAGTTCGTGGTACTGGTCGTCGGCATTTGGAGGAAATGATTCCCGCCTCAGCGTCTCCTCCTTTTCCAATGAGGTATTTGCTTGATTGCCTGCTCTGTCTGCTAAGACCTCCACGGTCATGCCTGCCTGAGGGTTTGCATATTATGCTACTCTCCATACATCAGCCCCCCTCAGGTTTTGCAAGTATTCACTCCACATTATACACTTGGACTGTCAAATCGACTTCTGGAGCTCCGCATTTGCCCTTGTGGCCTCATCCGAGTTTCCTCTCCTCCTTTTCTCTCTTCCAACCGCCCTTCTTCTTTCCTTGATGTCAGCGTTCCACCACCTCTTGGATTGGGTGCAGATCCTGATTGTCTTTGCCGTGGCGTCGAGAACCTTGCTCATTGCTTCCTGACACCATGCGGCCTCTTGCTCTACCTCATCTCCTGAGCGATCTGCATCCAGGTCAGCTCTCTCCTTCACTAGCTCTGTCCATAACTTCTCTGCTGCCTCCACGTCCTCCTCTGACATTGCAGCTAAATTCCACCCTGCTACACTATCATTCTCCGCCTCCTCCTGCCTGTCTACTTCTACATCCCATTGTATAACCTCATGGTCGGATCCAGTGGCGTGGTCGTCGGCCAGTATGGACCATTTGGTAATTCATCTATTCACCAGCGTCAGGTCAATCACTGACTCGTCTTCATGACCTTCTCTTGTCCAATAGTGGGTGGCTCTGCCATCATTGCCAATTTCCAGTCCATTTTTGTCAATTATGTCTTCCCAGAACGCAGTATTCCGCTGCAGTTGGCATCTTGGGTCCCATCATATGCTGTGGGCATTGAAGTCTCCTGCAAGGACTGTGCCACCCTACCGAATGACGCTCCGCCAGTTCAACTTTTGTGCTGGTCTCTCCCCTGATTGCTGGTTGATTTGTTCGGAAATGTTTATGATCCTTGGTATCGTCTCTCCTCTCCTCCTGATGTCAGTTGCAATGACATCGTCATTTGCACCTCTGCCTAAATCCATCCGCTCATCAACCACCAGGCCACTCCCTCTCCATAGCGCCCTCCAAACTCTTCTTCTATTTCTTATTTTGTGTGCCAATTGGCTAATCCCAAAACCTGCTCTTTCTCTTGGTGGCTCTTGCCAGCACACTACGTCCGCCCTGCATTTGACTCCCATCTCCAGCGCCGCAATGGTCCACTCATATGACCTTGCACAGTGGTGCTGAATCACTCTAATCATTGGTAGCCAGGGCTACTGCTTCAATCTTGATCTCAGTTTCAGTTGCAGTTGTAGTCGCAATCTTGGTCTTGGTTTCAGTCATCATGACGTCTCTTGCCTCCCCCGTTGCCTCCTCTTTCTCCACATCCGCCATCTCCTCTTTATCGCTTCCCCCAGCTCCTGCCACTCCTCCACTGGGCCTAGGACCTTGTACCACTCTTTTCGTCCCCATTGCCATGTCCATAGCTCCGCTCTTGGGAGCCTGTCCTGGTATTCCTATTTTTCTGCTGTGCCATGCCACTTTGGCAGCTTTGCTCTTCTTCACGCACCTGCTGCTTAACACAATATAATTTCCTTTGTAATTAGGGCATTTCTCCAGTGTGTGGCCGCAGAGTGATCCCTGCTTTGCTGTACACCCCACTACATTGCATTTGTGGTCACTTTTCCAATGATGGCCTGAGCAGTAGCTGAACATGGGCTTGCTGCCACACTTGTTCTCGATGTGGCCCCATCTGCAGCAGAGCTCACACCTGCTGTTGAGGCCCACATGCGTGAACGCCTCGAGTCGGTACCACACTCCTGCGGCATTGATGCCTTTCTTGATTACGCACTGCGCCACCTTGCTTCCTTGTACAAGAAAAACTACCCATGATGTGGTGATTTCTGCGTTCTGCCTTTTCTCCCTGATGCTGTGTGGGTTGGCTAGCCATCGTACTTGGGTGGGAATCGTTATCCCCTTGTTCTCCTCCTCACATTCATCTCACATCTTCTGCAGGCCTTCAGTGCCTTTTCCCATGTACTGCATGAGTGGTACTGCATTGATCTTTAGCCTGTCCCGAGACTCATTATCTTCGTCATCAACGACTCCTGTGTCCACAGTCCTTGCTGCTGTGATGATAATGTCACGGTATCGCACAGCCATCTCTGCCATTGTATTCTGGTGTGCGATCGCCGTGATTGTCGCCTTGGCATTCCTCCTTGCGTTCATGATCCTAATGTGGGCTGGCGCCTGCTGGTGGAAAAGCGCTCTGTTGATCGCTGATGAAATTTCTTGGTCCATCTCATTGGGGAGTGGCATGCTCTCGTCTCACCTTAGGATTAGGCGTCTGTCTGCCATGCTCGAGCCTGTTGTCAGGGCTGGGGCTGGGGCTAGGCTGGCCAGTGTCTTTTGATTTCGTGGTGCGACTGTCTCCCATCGTATGGTCGGTGTCGGCCCGGATGTCGTCACCCCTTTCACCGTCGATCTGGTTCTCAGCGTTGGTGTTGGTGTTGGTGTTGGTGTTGGTGTTGGTGCTGGGTTTGGCTTCGGTTTTGGCTTTGGCTTTGATTTGAGCTGCCTTCCAGGCTGCAGCTGTTGGCGCTCTTCTGGCTTCTTCAGTCCACCTTTCTGTGTCAAGTCCGCGTGTATCGAGTCCTCCAGCTCGACATCCTTGGTGTCCGCTTGCCTTTCCTCCCTCTGGCCTCGTTCTGTTGCAGCGATCACTCTTGTGATCATGTCGGCGATGCGTTTGCCCCACAGTACATCATCCTGGTGGTACATGTTCCATTTGTCCTCTTTTTCCTCCAACCATGTTTCAATCCCTGGCCACTGCGCCTCCTGCAGTGCAGTCTGCGTCTCCAGCATGATTGCCATCTTGGCAATGGTTCGGTGCAGCTGTGCTAGCTTGCGGGCTTGCTGCTGTGCCGTTCGCTCCATTCGGCTCCTCCAGTCCCCGGGGCCCATGGCAGACACCAGGGCCTCGCTCTTCATCCTCCGCTTCCCTTTGTCGTTTCTCTCCGCCCGCTCAAGTGTAGTTGTGGTGTCAGTATCTGCGGCAGTGGGAGTCACCGCTATCCCCATCTCCATCGCCGTCTCCATTGGCATAGCAGTGGGCACTTTGCGCATCCCATCTCCTGCTCCTGCAATGTCCCTGTTTCCTCTTGCTCACTCTTAGCAATATGTTTCTAGAGTAGCGCTCATCGTCACTGGCTCGCTGGTCGTCGAGTCACTTCCTGTCTTTGCCAAAGCTTTTCGCCAATCCACACAATTGCGTGGATCTTAATGCACACTGATGTGCCCACCATCCTCAGGCGGTCCAGAGGTGTTGGGAGTCTTGTTCTGGGGTCAATTTGAAGTTAAAAGTTGATTGCCGCTGCCTGCTTTTTGGCTGCTGTCGTTGCTGTTGACTTATTTCGCCATTTCTGTTTTGCCAAGACTCACATCGCTTGCCTAGGATTGACTTTTTTCTTGCTTGTGACCCTAGAGTCAATATTGAAGAACCAGCTTTCAACTTTAATATAACATAACTTTTGACAGTCTCCCCAGTCAAATTACCCAGTGTTCAAATTCCTACTACAATGTCAGATTCATCATCTATAAATACGGTGTTGCTAGAGGTTATGATTTGTTCCAAAAATGAACATGTCTTTATTCGTGATTTGAGCAACCTTACATTACAAACCATATGTGGTGCTTGGTAGGCCCCAATGGATGTAGGCTCGAAGCATCCTGTTATGTGGAATTATTCTGAACATGTTCCTTTGTGGCGTGGCTACTTGCACTGCGGAATGGAGGCGACCAGCAGCCTTGGCATCATATGTATCGTTTGTCGTCAAGTTCTACGCCATCCATCAGCACATGGGACCAGCTCAAAGGAGCAACACTTGCTGCCAAAAGCGCACATTGCAAAGTTGAACAAATTAACAGAGTCCGAGTTTACTGAATTGATCAGTTCAACAGTCGATGAAACAGCTTTGGCCATACTGAAGAGGCAAGGAAGTCACGGAATTACAACAGTAAGTTTGCAAAGGAAATTCATATTTGACATTTAGGTAATATCTATATTAACTGAATTGATAGACAAAATGCTCCAGACCGGTAGCTAAGGACTTTCAAGCTGCCAAATTTCGCCAATACACCTGGAATCGCTACCTCATGTTAGGATTGGTTTCGGCTCATATTGCATTGAATGCTATATCAAACATCCAGCTACAACAGTCATATTATGCATTACTCAGGGCATTGGCGCTACTGTCCACCTGCACTCTGAGCAACAGTTACGGGAGGGAATACTCACTGACAGTGGATGCCATTATGAAGCAATTGCCATCAAGGAATACAGTTAGTTTAGCTTTGGATGGGTGGACATCGAGGAACTAAATAGGCATAACACCAGTCATTGCTTACTGTATGGATCGAAATTGGGCATTGCGAGAAGTACAACTGGCATTTGATGAGGTTGATAGCCGCATCTCCTTCTATTTCGAAAGCTGATTATGCATGATTGGTCAAGGGTCAACATACTGGAGTGATGCTAGCGGTACATTTGGAGCAAGTTCTTGATCTGTTTGAGCTTACCAATGGGCATTTACTTGGAATTATGACTGATATCACTTCCTCCAACTACCCAATGACTAGCAAACTACAATCAACCCTTGAGGCCTCCGGAATCGAGTGGCCTGCATTGAGAATCCACATCCCGTGCATGGCGCACGTCATTCATCTAGCTCTAGGTGCATTGATGAGCAGTCTGGGTGTAAAAGGCCGCACCAAGTCTTGGGAAGCCCAGGAGTGTGATCAGCAATTTGGAGTGAATGCAAGCACAAAGATGGGGAAGAGTCAAAGACTTCATAAAGAGGGCAATGCTAGAATCAACAAGGTGTCGGCCATGCGACAAGGTTTAGCCAAGATAATTGAGAAAGTATGTATTTCAAGTAATTTTGAAAGTCCTGAAACTGACCTTCATATAGCAGAGAATCCTTGCTGGATTGATTATGCGAACACCGGTTTGTCAAAACGAGTTGATTCACTGTCACAAAGCCACTGTACGAATTGCAGTAATACCGATTATGGATGAGAAGACACGGTGGAATTTGACAGTGGAGTCGCTTGAGCAAGCCCACCGATTACAAGATTTCACCCGCGAGTGGCTCACGGATCCATAATTCATTGATATCACTCAGGTATTCACAACACAGGATGACATGACCATCGTCAAGATGATGATGGAAGTTTTAAGGCCTTTCCGATACTGGACCCTGTGGATATTGAAAAGGCATATCGTTACTGAGCATCACATTATCACTGGGTATAATGACATGTTCAATCATATGGATGGCATTATGCGAGCTGTATCAAAGAAGAAGACTCAATGGAAGGAAGACTTATACTTCCCCGTGAAGAGGGGGTGACAGAAGTTGTCCAAATATCATACTGAAGTTACTCCAACGATGGGTATGCTTTTCATTTCGGCACACATTCTTGATCCTTTCAGGATGTTGCAATCATTTAGGAAGTGGGACAAGGGAATGCATATTAATTATGAGAATGAGACTTCTTATACTACCCAATACCAAGAGGTGTTTCTGAAGTATGTGGAGAATGACTACCATGTGAAACATAGACATTTGTAGTGTAAGCAACAGTTCTGGACAGTCGCTTCGAGTCCAAGTCCATCTGTAGATGGATATAATGCTCTGGATTTTGCTGTCTAATAACAATATTTGATCAAAATGGCTTATTCAACATGCAGAAATTACCTTTCACTGAATTACAGGTTGCGATATGGATTGTTTTGGAATCAATGTGATTCCTGTTGTGACTGGTATTTTCGACTACTAAGGCACTCAATGGTTCGGTTATGAGCTCAAATATCCGCACTATGCCTTGAATACCCAACATACAAGACCAAACATTTTCGACGCACTGTTGACAATGATTTTCAAGATTGTATAACAAAGATATCGTGAACTGTTTTGGCTGAAACAGCCGCCAGCACATTGTATATTAATTATTGCCACAAAGCGACACTTAGATTACCAAAGATGCAATAACAAAAATTGTTGAGGCTCCATTGATGCTCATTTTCAGGATGGGGAAGGGAGTGTGCCGCTGTTGTTTTTACCCTTAAAGGCGGCCAATGCCTCATTTTTGGATGTCTGCAACCTATCACCACTTAGATGACCCAACATGCACAGCCAGAAATCATTGACACTCTGTTGATGCTCATTTTCAGAATGGGGCAACGACCGTGTTGCTTTCTGTTTTGCCTACAAAGACAGCCATTACGTTCATTATGCCTAACCTCTACCAGATCACTTTACAATTACCATAATTAGAAGACTAACAATCGTTGATGCTCCATTGACGCTCATCTTCATTATGGGCTAATGATGATATGACGCATAGTTTTGCCTGGGGTTAGCAATGGGTCCTGGGGACCCGCCAGCGATCCGGGTTTGGCTCGCAAAAACTGGTCGGTTCGGTTTCAGACCCGTCCAGAAACCCGACCTGCTGAGTCTTGGCGGGCCAAACCCGGACCCGTACCCGTCAAGCTGCGGGTTTTGCTGGGTGTGCTAGACCGGTCGGTTCCAATGTCCGGTTCTGCATTTCGGAATTTTCTATTTATGGTCCCATTCAGATATCCTACAGTTAATTGCAAAATATTGACTTTGGTATAGCACTGACTATTTGAGATGTATTGACTGCCATTATACTCCAAAAGAGGAGAGATACGCTTCCAGCCCAATTCTAAAACTGAGCATCAACAGAGTGTCAATGAGTTTAGGCCTTGTAAGTCAAGTAATGAAAATGTGATTTGGTCATTGCTATCCATAATCGACATACTGGTTGCCTTTATTGGCAAGAAAGAAAGCCACACGCTCCAGGCCCCATTTTGAAAATGAGCGTCAACAGAGCGTCAATGATATTTGGCGTTTCATCAGGGGCAATCAAAGTGTAATGTGGCCGTTATTGTCTGTATACAATGTTTTGACCATTTCTATAGGCTAATACGCTCATGAACTCTTGGTTGCGGCATTGTAAATGAGATGAGTTGTGACTGCCTGGGAGGCTGTCGAGCAAATATGTCTTGCTTATCTGCCTATCATGGCTGCCAATTCCTCGTTGATAGGTGTCTGTGATCAAGAGCCATTTAGATGACCCGAGATGCAAGACCAAAAATTGTTGACGCTCCATTGACGCTCATTTTCAAGATGGGGCAGGGAGCGTGTTGCTTTCTCTTTTGCCTATAAAGGATGCCAAAACTTCAATTATGGGTATTCACTACCAAGTGGCGTTTTTATTACCCGACTTACTGGACCAAAAATCATTGACGCTCCGTTGACGCTCATGTTCAGGATGGGGCAGGGAGCGTTTTGCGTTCTCTTTTCCCTATAAAGGATGCCAACACTTCCATTATGTATATTCACTACCAAATTGCGTTTTTATTACCCGACTTACAGCACCAAAAATCATTGACGCTTCATTGACGCTCATTTTGCCATGGGCATATCCACAATATACCATCATTTCATTTCGCAGAATATATCATTAACAATATTTTGACAGCCTTTCTGTCTTCTTCAGGTACTATCTTCTTTATCACTTCATTGTTCTTTAATAATACATGTAGATAGATCCTTTAAAACATGCTATAAAATGTCCGGCAATTGTAGATAATACTACACTCAAAAATTAGGTTCCTTACGATCCATGTTCGTTTTCACTGGCAGTTTCACTCAATTGGCTGCTGTCGTCTGCAAAATGGATGTTAGCTGTATTACCATGCAGCAGATAGTGTACTAACCAGTGAATGTTCCTTCATCATTTTGCACATCTGGAGTAGAATCTTCGTCGTGCTCGCAATCCTCGGCATATGTATCGTGATTGAAAGATAGAGTGCCGGGAAGCCTAGCATGTTTAGATTCATATCCGGCAGCCCGATTTGGGATTTGGGAACTTTGGGCGCAATTTTTGTCACCGGATGGCGAAGGTGGCGTTCTGGGTGGAGGTGGCATTTGTTCTGGTGTCGGCTGTTTGTGTCGGACTGGAGGAGGTGCGCCCGTGCCTTTGCGCCTCCAGTGTGTCCATGGATTCTTAGCTGTGCCATTTAGGCAAGGAAGGCAGCCGTCATTCTGATTTTCATAAACCATCGCTGGGTGTCATTCTATCGCAGCTTTCACCTTGCTATGCCTGGGAAATGCAACACCCCGCATCTTCTCTTCCCGGACTTCTGCGCTTTGTGTCTTGATCAGGTGTTGCGTTTCCTCCACCACGGTGCGCAAAAATCTTCCTTTGGCCATGTTCGCCATATTCAAGGCGAGGCGCATGTCAGACTGTTCTAGCTGTACCCGACCTCCTTGCCTTGCCATAGTAGCAGACATGTTGAAAACCTACAAGATATGAGTTGCTGCTTCTGAAAGTGAGAATTGGCGATTACCTCTACCATATAAGCTTCTGTAGCCTCCTCTAAGGTGTTTAAAGCCTTTTTCGTACATTCCCGGGGATGCTTATCACCAAAATCGTCTGTGAAAATACCAGAGCTGACAATGTTGTGATGTTCAATTCCCCGTACTGTGTGGACAAAGGCCTTTGTCAACCATGGGGGTTTCCCGTTACGGGAAGCGTGATATTGGTTACGTAGCTCCCTCCATATACTGGCTGTTTATTATTCCATCAATTGATGGCTGTATATCATGATATGGAAATACTCACATCCAATTGCACACTGCTTCTTGGTCGTGCTGCTTCCGGTCATACGTACAATTTTTGAATCTGCGTGCTTGGTCATGTTTTTGGTGACTACATTGGCAGCTTCGCGGTGGACTAACTGCTGTCTGCGTTGTTGCTGTGTACCTTCAGGTGACGCATTGGATGACGCGCCCGTCATTTCGCTCGATTCGGATCTGCTCTCGCCTGTCTGAGTTGCTTGTGTAGCCATGATCTGCTGGTGTGGAAAAGGAGAGGAAGATGATAACCAGAAGTAGTGGGAAGTTCTGAGGAATATATAGTTAGCTTCAAGTCAAAATAGACTGACCAACCACCAACTTGGACATTCTACTCATGATGAATCCGCCTGCGTATAGCTGCAGGTTGCAGGGGTTTCCAACAGTCCCGCGAGTTGCAGAGAGTCAGTCTGATGTTGTAAGCTTGCTTACAGGAATAAATTGAAGTTCACGACAGCCAAAATCTCACTAATGTTACAAATAAAAAGGATATTTTTCGACAGAAAGGACATCTGGTGATGTTTGTCTCAAGCGATCACCCGGATCGTCCATGAAACTGACACCAACAATCAAGTCACCTTGTACGGTGAACATGACTATTCCCAATTTAGTCCCGGTCAAAACACAGAATTTACTTTGTTCGAGTTGATCAAGTGTACCAACCTTGACATAATAGACGCAGCTTGCCACCATATGGTCCATATCTTGCAACATCCAACATCTCTCCCAATAACAGTCAACAGGAAATTCAATGGTCAATGCTCCACAAAGGAACCTATCTCCTCTCCCGGCGGGCAAATATGGCAAATCGACGAAGCATTCCACACGACGACGTCATCCAGCGCATCAAAAGATGAGCTGGTTGGAGGCAGACAGGGTCCGAGCTCTCGGAGCATTGCGTAGCGTGCAATCCAAAAAGCAGCTCACGGCGGAGAAAAAACGAGAAACACACTTCTTGAGCAATGAAGAGACAGAGCAATGGATAGAGGATTAAGTGGAAAGAGAGATTGCGGTGGCAACAAAGCGAGTTGAAGACGCAGAGACAGCAATTAAGCAGAAGCAAGAAGATATGAGCAATGTTGAAAAGGCGGGATTGACCACCAGAGACCCTGAAAAGACATTTGAAAAGATGCTGAATGCTATCAGAGACAGTCTGAGTGATCTTGCAAGTTCCGAGGATGAGGAGGACGCGGAAGATGAAGAAGAAGACGATGATACAGAGCAGGGCAAGCTGAGCGAAGATGACAAACCCGGCTGGGTGATGGGCACAATCTCCAAAACGGTACAACGCCGCATGGAGAGGTTTTGCCAGAAGCAGATGAGGCTTAACGAATTGACACAACCAGGATGGGGGGACGCAGCTGACCACTTCCGCAATGGAGATAAGATGTACGGAAAGTCCGAATTGAAAGTTCCAGCTGTCATTAAGTCCCAAATGGATCATGGTGCAGCGGCACCTCCCCCGATAACATTTGGAAAGTAATCAGAGACTCTTGATATCGTCCCCGGAATATCGCGAATGCCGCAATGTACTTCTTGACCAGGAACTTGCCATATGAGAGTAGGCTCAGGGAAACCAAAGTCGCAGAAATGCATATCCTCCCTCCCGCCTGGCGCAGAGTCCAATTCGTCACTGATTAAGTATGTGACGCCAGTTCGACCAGTGAGGACCTACCACTGCTTATTTCCTCCCGAGCCAATTACCATATACAAATCGGATTCGGACAAAGAAATGGTGATAGCTCCTGCATCTGCAGAGGAATAGATAGCCAAATTGAAATTTTCGATGATGTAGAGCTGTGAAAAGAAAGTTGCGTTTCTATTTGGCTACGTGTCAGCTTTGTCTCGATTTCAGCGACCAAATTGTGAGACATGATAATTCATCTTTGCATGTGCAAGGGTCGTACACACCATTCTAATGTGGTAATCTCCAAATCACGCCACAAGACGACCAATGAGATGGTTATCATCTTTCCTGTTACTGTTAAGTGCGAAAGAAAAAACTCAATTAGTGATGAAATTTACCAACAAATTTCAAGTAAGTGATGTCATACGAGTCATAGAAGGAGCGGTCAAAGTGCAAAACAAACCTGTATGCATGACAACCATCATGCTGCATTCTTCAATGCATTCAAATGCACAACTCCCCGCTTAGCCCTGGTCCACATGGTCGAGATTTTGAAAATTGCTTATGGTAGGTCATGGAAATTGAGGAAATGGAGCTTCATCAGGAATGGTGGGACAGTCAGGCGATATTAATCAAAAATTTGTGGCTGGGTCTGCATGCTGCGAATTGCCGGCCAAAGGCGCTGGAATGTGATGTGGCTACGTCATGTATCACTCATATCACGCATGAAGTAGTGAATCAGATAGTGAGGGGTGACACAACATCGGGACGCACAATATAATATGTAGAAAAGAATGATTGGTTGTTAATAATTCCAATATATGCTTGGACTACAATGATTGAGCATACAATGACAGTTAGGCTGTGTGTAATGTGAGAGTCAACGGAGTGTCAATGATTCATAGTGTTTCACATTCTGCAATCAAACGGCTACATAGTCACATCCTGACAAAGTGAATGCATTGCACGTTTGTCTGTTTAAAAGGACAAATGAAATGCTCGTTGCCATACCCTAGAAATGAGCGTCAACGGAGCATCAACAATTTGTTGTCTTGCATCTTGGATGATCCAGATGGTGGGCAATTACTGTCACTCATAATCGGAGGATTGGCCGCCTTTCTAGGCAAATCACCTAGGGATGACATCGCGAATATCTCCTAAAAATGAGCGTCAACGGAGCGTCAACGATGTTTGGTCTTGCATTTGGAATGATACAGCGGCTGCGCAACGACATCAACCTTCATTGCATGTATCGGCCGCCTTTCAACGCAAAAATGCTAGAGGGGACATTGCGACGATCTCCTAAAATTGAGCGTCAACAGAGTGTCAACGATTTTTGGTCCTGCATCCAGCATAATCACAGGGATGTGGGTCTGTTGTACGGTGGCGTGCGCTCGAGTAGTCAGGTGTGTGCAGGCGTATGCGATGGTGGCTAATGTATCGTGTAACGAGACATGTTGCATCGACATAAGGTCGATCGATGACTAATCTTGCTATCTACAAAAGCGGCAAGGTACATCATAGTCCTTGGCATAGTGATATCCGTACTTCCAATCAGCTGAACACTCCTCCAGGACGGCTATCACATCCGTTTCAAACAAACACAGTAAACAAAGGAGAAGAGGAGCCAATCAAACATTGTGGATCTCCTTGAAACAAACGTGCCCAATCAATCAATTTGCTTTCTGACGGCCTTCCCTTTGCCATTTCCATTTCCAATTGCGATACCATTCCCGCGACCGTGTCCGAGTCGACCAAGGCCATGTCCAAGGCCATTCCTAATTCCAATCCCGAGGCCATTCCCGAGTCCAATTCTGATCATTCCCATTGCAGCACACTGCTTCAAGAAGGCAGACTTCGGGAGTGGCTTCGTGAAGCAGTCGGCAAGCATCTCAGCAGTCGGTACGTAGCTCAAGTCGATCTCTCTGTCTCTAGCCATATCTGCAGCAAGATAGTACTTGGTTGCAATGTGTGCAACTGCAGTTCTGCAGGAGATTCTGTTCTTGATGCTCATGATCGGTGACTGTGAATGGGAGAACATGTGAGGGATAGGAGGGATGCCGAGCTCATTCAAGAGATGCGAGATCTGTGTGAGTCTCATGCAGCCTACTCCGAAGGCATAGTATTTGGCATCGGGTGTGGACTGGGCAGTCAACTTCTGTTTTGTTGATCACCAGTCGACCGCTCCTCCGAAGGTGATAACCAGTCCACTTGTTGATTTATAGTCATCCGGGCATCCAGCATTGTCTGAATCGACATAACATGTAAGTGTGCCTTCTACTTGTGCTCTGTGTGTACTTTCTCCAAGTGCTCCTCCGAGTGCTCCTCCGAAACTCACTCGCCAGTCTTTTGTGTCGTTGAGGTACTGAAACACGTGCTTTAGAGCGACCATATGCTTACTGCTCGGGTCGTGATTGTACAGGCTGAGAACTCCGATGGCATATACAATATCGGGCCGAGTGGCGGTCATCGCATATATGAGGCTTCCGATCATCGATTGGTATATGGCCGGATCGCAGGCTTCTTCGTCGGGCTTCCTCTTGTGAAGCTTCATCGCCATTGGCGTGGCAACTGGTCTGGACTCATCCATTCTGAACTTCGCAAAGATCGTCCGAATGTAGCTGTGCTGATGGATGTCGATTGTGAGATGCTCCCGATTGTGTTCAATGTTCATGCCGCGATAGATGGAGACACTCCCGAGATCATGCATCCGGAACCTCTTCTTCATCTGGCCCTTGATCTGCGCAATCAAGCCCTCGTTAGCAATGATGAGGAGATCATCGACGCACAGAATGCCTGCAGCAAGGACTAAGCCGTGATCTTTATCGTGGGGCACGAACAGTCCTCCGTCGACATGTGATGCCACCAATCCAATCGAGATCACGAAGTCCTTACATGTGCTGTGCCAAACGTGCGAGGACTGCTTCAGGCAATAAAGAGACTTTCTCAAGCAGAGTACCATCTTCCGCGAGAAATTTGTGAATCCCCCTGTTTGGAGCAAACGAAAATATCCCTGCGGTGGGCGCATATAGATCTCTTCCTCCAAGTCAACTCCCAAGAAAGCCTTGCATACGTCCATTTGATGGATCTCGAGATCGTACTTGGCGGCGATTGCAAGTGAAAGCATAACATGGCCCAAGCGAGCAGTCGGTGCATACGTAGCCTGGTAGTTTATGCCTTCGATTTGGTGATGTCCTCCACTGACTAGCCTGGCCTTAAACCACTGCACATTGCCTGCTCCATCGCGCTTGATCTGGTATACCCAGTGACTTGGCAAAGCCTTCCTCCCTTCTGGAAGCTCCACGAAATCTCCAAAGACTTGATGCTGACAAATTGCATCTAACTCTTCTTTCATCGCCATATCCCATTTGGCTGCGAGCGGAGACTCGGTTGCTGCGTTGTAAGACTTTGGATGGTCAATGCCATTCTCGTGATCGTGATCGTTGGAGATCGCAGCTGCAGCGTAGATGGGGCTCATATCCTCGAATTCGTCATCTTCGAGAGCCAATTGTGCAGACTCTGGGAACGGATCCATCCCAGCACGGTTCCGGCAACAACCATCGGCCGGCGGCTTCCATGCATCTCCAAGTGACGTCTCAAGGCCAGCCAATTCTCGTGACTTCATATTTGGCTTTGGAGGATTCGGAGGTAATTCGTCCAATGGCTCCTGCATGTGACGTTGGGTTGGTTGCTTCTCTGTGGGTTTTGGTTCCTCGATGACAGCTCCGTAGAAGTGCTCGTTCAACATCGCTTCGTCTGCAGCATTCGGTGCTGTGTACCACTTTCCTTCTCTGAATACCACATCTCTGGAACGGTGAAGTGTCTTGGCCAATGGATCGTATACGAAGTACTGCTTAGTCAATATGCTGTACCCATCGAATATGCCGGGAGTGGCTCTGTAATCGAGCATCTTTCATTTCTCTTTGGGATGGTGGACGAAAGCCAAGCATCCGAACACACGGAGATGCTTCCAAAATGGCTTCCTCTCATGCCACCCCTTGTATGGAGTCTTGCCGACTACCAATCACATCGCAGTGCGGTTCTTGAGATAGACTGCCACTGAGACTGCAAAGGCCTTGTACTTCTTCGAAAGTCCTGCATCGTCCAGCATGCATCGTACACGCTCCATGATTGTGCGGTTGGCCCATTCGACGACTCCATTAGACTGAGGAGTGTAGGGCGTAGTCGTGTCCTTTAGTATGCCTTCTGATTTTAGGTATTCAGCGAATTTCTTGGAAGTATACTCACCGCCTCCATCTGTACGAAATCGCTACACTTGCATGCCCGACTCCTGTTCTCTAAGAGCGTTCCATTCTTTGACTTTCTCAAGGGCTTCTGGCGTTTACTTCAATATGTACTCATCTGTGTACCTCGTGGCATTGTCGATGAAGAGCAGCATATATCGACCTCCTCCGATGGCTATTTCGCAGGGACCGCATATATCCGAGTGCACGAGCTGCAGAGGCTGAGTGGCACGGGAGGTCGTGGGAGTAAAGGATTTTCTCTTCAATTTGCATTGTATCCAACTTTCCCAATCGCACTTGCTGGTCATTCTCGGAGCATCGGTGATCGTCGGCAAGATCTCCCGAGCCTTGATACCACCGTGAGCCAGGCGGCGGTGCCATAACATCCACTTCTCTGCAGCGTGTCGAGATCCATGCCCAGTCATCTTAAGTGCCAGCAGGCAGCTGTCGTTGTCGATATCAGTGGATTCAGTCGATTCCGGAGCTCGATCCAGAACGCGATCCAGAACAAATAGCCTGTCGACCTGAGGTGCAGTGGCAGTCAAATTGCAATGGCCATTGCAGACGTTGAGACGGCTGTGATTCACCGGTTCGACTTTGACATCCTTGTCGATGATCTGAGACTGTAAGATGAGATTGTACGACCCTGGCAAATGCACCACTTCTTGGAGTATGATCGTTTCCGTCTTTCCATCTGGTAGCTGGCAAATCAATGTAACACTCCCATATCCAGATGCAAACAATGTGACCCCATTGTAGCCCTTCACCTTCTTCGTATTCAAAGGATATTTGTTGTAGGTGATGAACATTGATCGACCACCGGAGATGTGAGTTGTGCATCCGCAATTGATGAACCAATCACTGGATAACGCTATTGAGCTAGCCACCATCCAATTGTTCTCGATCAAACTGGTGAGAGTCGAAGTAGTCTCAGTCGATGCTTTTGCTGCAGTGTCGGCAGCGTTTGGAGAATCACCGGGTTGCTTGCTCAAGCAGTGCTCGGTGATATCCCCTGGCCGCTAGCAATGAAAGCACTTCTGCAGATCCTTCTCTTTCCTATTGTTGTCTCCCTTATTATCTCTCTTATCATCTCTCTTATCCCTCTTTGGACTTTTGCCCACTTTGCCGCCTCTGCTGCCTCTGCCACCTTTCTTTGCAAAGAGCAGAGCTTCTGGAGCGAGCCCATTCTATCTCTTGATTGCAGCTTCCTTTTTGACGAGGTTGGTGACGATCTCATCAGGGGTGGTAGTCATCGTGGCATTTTCGTCCGTTATGAGCTCCAGGAAGGCGATCCACTTGTCGTTCCTTGGGATCCCGCGAAGGAGGTAGAAGATGTGCTCTTGCGCACTCTTCTTGGCGATTGTTGTGGCATTTGCATGGGTGTCGGCAGGGTCAGTGTCAGTGGTCGTTGGCTCTGCGCAGAGATTGTATTCCTGGTCTTTCCGATTGATCTGTGATGCGTAATTGTCGACATCTCCACAGTCCTGTTGCTTGATGCTCCCAAGATCTTCCCTAATCTCGAAGATGTTGAGCTTCAACTTTGACTTGTAGGCTGAAGCTAGCTTTTCCCAAAGCGTCTTCGCATCCTCAACGACCGTGTATTCTGCTTGAATCCTCGGCTCCATGCCCAGCAAGATAGTCGATCTGGCAACACCATGGTGATTCATCCAGTCTTTGAACGCGGCTTTCTCTGTAGCGGTCACGTTTGCTGCTGCCTCTTCCGGCTTATCGTCGTATCCTTTGATGATCCCATACACTTGCTTCTGCTCGAGAAGTAGGGCCATCTCGGTTGCCCATTGTGCATAGTTCATGCCATTGTACTTGGTGATGGTGATCGTAGTTGAACTAATCTTGTAACGCAATTGTCAGTTATCGTTGTATCTCAGACTGTTCGGGTGACGTCCAGCAGCCACCGTCAGAAGCGCGGCGGGATGCAGGGTAATTGCTTGGCATGTGGAGACGCTTCTCCGTGACAATGTTGACCTCCACTAGACAAATGCAAGTGGAAGAATTGATCGTGGGTTCCCTTTTGAAACGAAAGGGCTCATAACCTGTAGTACGGTGGGGTGCGCTCGAGTAGTCGAGTTTGTGCAGGCGTATGTGAAGGTGTCGATTGGATCATGTAACGAGACATGTCGCATCGACATAAGGTCGATCGATGACTAATGGTGCTAACTACAAAAGAGGCAAGTTAAATCATAGTCCTTGCCATAGTGACATCCGTACATCCAATCAGCTCAACAGCGTCGGCTTGAATCCGTAATAGAAGTAATTTCTGCCTTTATTGGCAAAAATGCTAGCAACGATATCACTACTGCCCCCTCAAAATGAGCGTCAACAGAGCGTCAACAGTTTTTGTGCTGGCGCAGTAACCTACACAGCAACATACTGCATTGTGTTGTACCGAAATTGAATTATTAACAGTCAGTCTTTCCAATACGTCCTTGTATACCACTACACAACTAGGCATGCAATGTCTCACAGGGCTTACTTCTTTGTTGCTCGTAGCTCTAGAGTCAATATTGAAGAACCAGCAATCTTCTGGACAATACCATACCTATTGACATCCTTTTGATTCCAATTACCCAGCCATCCAATTCCTACCGACATGTCGGATTCACAATCGTTGAATACCTCGTTGCTAGAGATAATGATATCTTCCAAAAATGGACGTGTCTTCATTCATGATTTGGACGACCTTACACTACAAATCATATTCGATGCTTGGTGGGCTTATATGAATGTGGGCTCAACGCATTCCATTGCCTGGATCAATTCTAGACATGCGCCTTCAGGGTGGTTCTATTTGCATTGCGGAATTGAGGAGACCGGGAGCCCTGGCATCATATGTATTGTTTCTCATCAAGTTCTCCACCATCCATCAGAACATGGGACCAGCTCAATGGGGAAACAGTTGCTGGCAAAAGCGCACATCGCAAAATTGAACGAATTAACAGTCGGAGGTTACTAAATTGACTAGCTCAACAGTCAATGAAGCAGCACTGGCCATATTGAAGAGGCAAGGAAGTCATGGGATTACAATAGTAAGTTCGCAAGAGAAATTCATCGGCAACATTGACTTCTAAGCTGTATTGACTGTATTAACAGACAAAACACTCCAAACTAGCAGCTAAGGACTTTGTAACCGCCGAATTTCACCGAGACCCTTGGAATTGCGACCTGATGTCAGGATATGTTTCGGCTCATATACCATGGGCCGCTATATTAAACCTTGAGCTACGGCGGTCATATAACGCATTACTCAGCGAGCTGGTGCTACCGTCAGCGAGCACCCATAGCAACATTTGTCGGAGGGAATACTCACTGACTGTGGATGCAATTCAGAAGCAGTTGCCAACAAGAAATAAAGTTAGTTTAGGTTTAGACAGGTGGACATCAACAAACAAATTGGCAATAACGTCGGTCATTCCATATTATATGGATCGCAATTGGGCAATGCGGGAAGTGCAACTCGCTTTGGATGAGGTCAATAGCCTGTTCTTTTTCTATTCCAACAGCTAATTCAGGATAATAGGTCAAGGGTCAACATACTGGAGCAAGGCTAGCCACACATTTGAAGGGAGTTCTAGATTGTTTTGAGCTTACTGATGGCCGCTTGCTTGTAATGACAACTAATAATGCCTCCTCGAATTACTTGATGACTTGGGATCTACAACCACACTTCAGGCCTCAGGAATCGTGTGGCCTGCATTGAGAAACCACATACCATGCATGGTGCATGTCATTCAGCTTGCTTTAGGTGCATTCTTGAGCAGTCTTGGTCTCAAAGGCCGTACAAAGTCATGGGAAGCACATGAGCATGATCAGCAATTTGGAGAGAATGCAAGCAAACAGATTGGGAAGAGTCAAAGACTTCGAAATGAGGGCAACACTAGAATCAATAAGGTGTCTGCTATGAAACCAGGTTTGGCCAAGATAATTGAGAAAGTACGTATTTCAAGATACTCTGAAAATTCTGAAACTGACCATCATATGGCAGCGAATGCCAGCTGTGTTGATTACGTTGACACCTGGTCGTCAAAACTAGTTTATTGACTGTCAAAAAGCCAAAGTACGAATTGCAGTCCTTCCTATTATTGATGTGAAAACACGGTGGAATTCGACAATGGAGTTGCTTGAGCGAGCCTATCGATTACGAGAATTTACCCGCAAGTGGCTGAAGCATCCATAATACAGTGATTACCGGTCACTCTAAACAACAGAGGACGAATGGACAATCGTCAAGTACATCATGGAAGTGTTAAGGCCATTTCGATACTGGACTCTGTGGATGTCGAAAAGATATACAGTCACACTGCATCATTTTATCACCGTCTATAATGACATGTTCGATCATATGGATGGCATTTTGCAAGCTTTAGCTAAGAAGAAAACTCAGTGGAAGGAAGATTTATACTTCGCTGCGAAGTTTGCGCGACAAAAGCTGTCTAAATACTATGCTGAAGTCACTCCAACGACGGATATGCTTCTCATTTCAGCACATCTTTTTAATCCTTTTCGCAAGTTGCGATCGTTTAGAAAATGGGACAAGGGAATGGATATCAATCCTGAGGATGAGACTTCATATACTACCCAATACCAAGAGGCATTTTTGAAGTATGTGGACAACGAATACTGCACCAAACTCAGACGATTGTCGGTCACTCAACATGAAAAACTACTGAGCAATGACTTCATCCATTCTGCAATGCCTTCTCAATCTGGTCAATCATCTTTTGATCTTTATGATTGGTCCAGTGGTGATGAAGAATACTAAACGCCTAGAAATTTGGCCAAAACGACACCCGGACTGAGCGATCGCCCAGCACACTTATTGACTGCCACCAGGCTCTATTTCAATTTGCCCCCTGAATCACCAAATAACTGGGGGCAAGTTAATCTGAATCTCGATGATTACCACTCCGACTCGATGGAGATTAGCAGTACATTTTGCATCCCGGATATCGCGGAATGGTGGCGACAGCAAGATGAACCGCACCCGAAGTACGCCGATCTCTCCAATGTGGCACATGACATATTCTCAATCATACGACATGGTGTCGGAGTGAAGGCCAGTTTTTTCCCTGGATGAGAGGTTATCGGCTGGAGGCAGTCAAAAACCATGGGCGAGACCCCTTGGGAAAATGTTTTAGTATGGCAGTATGCTCATGCTGATGATGGGACATTGGCTGGCGATGACCCTGTATTGGATAGGTCGGAAACCGATAACGACTTGGAATTCAAGAGCGAGGCAGAGGAAAGGAAATTGCACAGAATGGCCAAGGTCCACAACATTTTGGAGATGTGGCAAGGCAGCCAAAACCTACGTACTACACAGAAGGAATCACGGGCTCAAGACAAACAGATGACAGCCGTAGGATACATTTCGGATACGGAAGAAAGCGTCAAAGCATGTGGTCACTTTTTCAACAGGATGGTGCGGCTGCATTTAAATTGTCGGAAAGATTACTGTTGCCACCAGCTTTGTCTGCAAAGGAACTCGCAGGAGGACGAACTGAAGTATTGAATGTTCGCTGAATACGGAGAATCGACCATCATCCAGTCGAAAGTGATGACCACAGTTCACCCGAATGTATTTCCGACACTGAAAATCGGCTCAAATGGAACAGTGACTTGGATAATCCAAATGAGAGTGAAGACGACTGTGAGGCAGACAATGAATCAGATGTAGAGCAAGACAATTGCTTCAAAGACCCGGAATGCCCTGAGCAGCAGGACGTGTGTGCTGCTCCAAATCTGCCCAGATTGATTCCGCCAACATAGAGGTCAAAGAAAAAGCCTGAAAAGGGGTTGGTGACGGTCAATGCTACCGAAACATGGAGGATCAGGGGAAACAGAAGAAATTAGGACAGACTGGGCAAATATGTTTTCAGCGGGTTCTTTATGTTGCTTTGACCGAGAATTTCACGTAGAGAATTATGATGGGAGAGTATTGACCAGTTATGTTGATATGGTAGTTGATAAACACAAGCATAGCAGGCGAAATGCGTTATTCAACGTGATACATACCTTTTAATACAATGAGTGCGACCCATGCCAGAATATTACTAAGGCCACAGGATCCAGTCATAATCAGCCCAAAAAGCATCCAATAAGTTTAAATAATCATTAGTACAATTAGCAATGGCACCAGATTTTGACTAGACATTACATTAAAATGAGCGTCAACGGAGCGTCAACGATTTTTGGTCTTGTAAGCAAGGTAATTGAATATTCAATTGGTCACTGCCATGCAAAAGAAACGTATTGGCATTCTCTATAGGCAAAACAGATAGCAACTTGGTCACTGCCCCAATCTGAGAATGAGTGTCAATGGAGCGTCAATGAGTTTTGGTCTTGTAAGTAGGGTAATTCGGTATTGATTTAGTCTCTGCCATTCAAAACAAATGTGTTGGCAGTCTTTCTAGACAAAACAGATAGCAACACGGTCACTTCCCCATTCTGAAAATGAGCGTCAATGGAGCGTCAACAAATTTGGGTCATGTAAGTAAGGTAATTACGATTCAATTTGGTTGGGAATACACATAACCAACATATTGGCAGCCTTTATAGGCAAAAAAGAAAGCGACACAGTCACTGCCCCATTCTGAGAATGAGCGTCAATGGAGCGTCACTGATTTTCGGTCATGTACGTAAGGTAATTACAAATCAATCTGGTCACTGATTTACATAACCATCGTATTGCCAGCCTTAATATGGAAAAATGTAAGCAACACGGTCACTGCCCCATTCTGAAAATGATCGCCAATTGAGCAGGAACAAATTTTGGTCATGTAAGTAAGGTAATTACGATTCAATTTGGTCACGAATACACATAACCAATGCATTAGCAGCCTCTATACGCAAAAAAGAAAGCGACACGGTCACTGCTCCATTCTGAAAATCAGTGACAATGGAGCATCAACGAGTTTTGGTCAGGTAAGTAAGGTAATTATGATTCAATTGCGTCACAAATACACATAACCATCGTATTGCCAGCCTTTATAGGTAAGAACGAAAGCGACACGGTCACTGCCCCATTCCGAGAATGAGCGTCAATGATTTCTGGTCTTGCATCATGCTTAATCTAAATGTTGCTTGGTGGTAGAGATTCATATGCCAAGTAATGACCGCCTTTTCGGCCAAAATAGTACAACATTCCTTTGTTACCACATCCTGAAAAGAACGTCACCAGAGCCTCAACAATTTTTGGTATTCCATATAGGGTAATCCGGGTATCGCACAGATATTAGAGCTCATAACAGAACTATTGACAGCCTTGTAACGTAAAAACACAAAACAGACATGGAAAAATACAGATTCCAAAATAATCAATAGTGCAATGTGCAAAACATGCAAAAAGTCATTGTTGGATGTTGAAAATGCGATTTTGATAAGATACTATTAGTATACAGCAAAAACAAGAGCAATATATGAATCAACAGATGGACCAGCTGGACAACCTGCGGACAACCCACCCAATTCAGACGGGTTGTGAGAAGCCCATCGCACCGTACCCGAATTGATGGTTCAGGTGTATTGACAACCTGGACCGCCAATTTCGAAACAGGTCAGTTCTGACCTGTACCTGTACCTGACGTGCCGGTCCGGAACTGTTGCTAACACTAGTTTTGCCTCAGAAGGCCGCCAATTCATCGACAATGAATTAGTACCACAAACCAGCACTTCGATAACCCACTATGCAAAGCAAAGAATCATTGACCCTCGGTTGACGCTCATTTTCAGAATCGGGCAATGACCGTGTCGCTTTCTCTGTTACATTTGAAGACAGCCAATACATTCATTATGCCTAACTACTACCAGATCGCTTTGCAATTACCTGACTTAATAGATTGAAAATCATTGATGCTCCATTGATGTTCATTTTTGCAATGGGGTAATGAAGATATCATGCATTGTTTTGCCTGAAAAGACTGCCAATACATCGTATATGAATTACTACCACAAATCAGTACATACATAACCCACAATGGAAAGCCAACAATCATTGACGCTCTGTTGACACTCATTTTCAGACTGGGGCAGTGACCATGTCGTGTGCTATTCTGCCTATAAAGGCAGCCAAAGAATCAGTTAGGCTAAATGGCGACCAATTCACTTTACAATTACCTTCCTTACAAGACCAAAAATTGTTGACGCTCCATTGCCGCTCAATTTAATGTATTGTCTAGTCAATTGTTGTTGCCATCGATAATTGCAGGAATAATTATTTGAACTTATTAGTTGCCTTTCAGCAAAATTGAGACTCAGCACTTTGCCAAAGCTGAGCCCAGTAATCATGTAGGTGGACGACTATGGTCATGTTAAGGTGCGGCTCTGTCACATTAGGTGCGGCTCTGTGACATTAGTGCGGCTCTGTGGCATTAGTGCGGCTCTG
>Ga0307515_10003666_pt1 | contig 32269 bp, 35 predicted proteins | sample 17_EM_MG_FD_194513 | JGI IMG/M metagenome (GOLD analysis project Ga0307515, IMG submission 194513) | Populus trichocarpa ectomycorrhiza microbial communities from riparian zone in the Pacific Northwest, United States - 17_EM | ecosystem: Host-associated > Plants > Roots > Unclassified | place... | reverse complement strand
CGCATGCATGCGCACTCAGCTGGCATCTCCAGCTGAGTGGCATCTCCAGCTGAGTATGGAATGACCATCATCTTAGAGAGATTATGCATCAGCCCAACTGAAGCCATATGACAGGAGATAAACCATAAATGCAACACTCCCCCCTCTTGCTACGCTCCGTGGAGCAAGAGAGCAGATAAGAAGAGATGAAACAAACAAACAAAGTGATTCCCATAGTAGCCTCCTTAAAACCCTGCGAGAGTGAGCAGGGAAAGTGTACTACCGTAGCCTGAGGATGGCGATCCCCAGAGAAACAAGGAAATCCGCGTGCCCACAAAGAAAAGTGAAACAACCTTAAGTCCAACCTTGAATCTAACCTTAAATCGACCTCTATTACCATATCCCCATCCCCTTTGTGAATTTCTCGTGTTTATCCTTCATCAAGGCCTTGGTTAGTATGTCTGCGATGTTCTCTTTTGGGTGTACGTAGGAGTAGTCAACTATCTTGTGGGCATGGAGATCTGGACTATTGTGATAGCAAACGGCGATATGCTTTGCGTGAGCCTTTATGATCCCGGTTGTGATATGACTAAGTGCACCCTGGTTGTCACAGTTGATCGGAAGCGGAGATGCGTTTTTGCCATGTATATCTCGGTGGAGCTGGAGTAGCCACTTTGCATCACGTGATCCCTCGGAACAAGCAATGTATTCGGCTTCGAGGGTTGACATGGCGATGAGATCTTGCTTTTGTGACTGCCACGGGACAGCTCAGTTACTGAGAAGGAAGACGTGACCACCTTGAGAATTGTGGTCGGCACTATCATTGGCCCAATCCGAGTCCGTGTAGCCAGTGAGTTGATCATTGCTGCCAGTGCTGCTGAAATGGAGTCGAATGTCGGCGGTGGATTTGAGATACTGGACAACTCATTTGGCGGCGGTGAGATGGTTGGTGAAAGGATGGGAATTGTATCGGCAAAGTGCAGCGACTGCGAATGAGATATTGGGCGGAGTTGCAAGTGCCGCGTACATCAATGAGCCGACAATTGCCTGGTAGCCTTTGATATCTTTTAGTTCTTTCTCCACCCGATCCTCGGCCAGATCCAGCTTCACATTAGGATCCATTGGAGTTGATGCACCGTGAGCATTCTGCATATTGAATCATTTGAGAATCATGGTGATGACGGCCTTCTGGCCAAGACTGATGCCGGTGCCGGTGCCGGTGCCGGTACAGTTTTCCTCACGGTGGATTGCGATGCCGAGGAATTGGCGTGCCGGTCTGAGATTCGTGATCTTGTATTTTTCCGAAAGCCTGGCCTTGACTTCAACCGCAGCTTTGGTAGTGTCTTCAGGGTACAACATCGAGATGTCGTCGACGTACAAAAGCATCAGAATACCATCTCTGCGGAGATGGAGGTTGGGGTCGGCCAGGGACTGTGTGAACTCGAGAGAGAGCAAGAAGGTGTTAATATTGTTGTGCCAAAGTCGTGGTGCTTGTTTGAGGCTGTTAAGTGCTTTCTTCAGTCGAACAACGATCGTAGGTGCGTTGAGGCCTTCTGGCCAGCCTTCAGGCAGCATCATATAAATATCATCGTCATCGACCTCAGGATTGAGAAAAGCAGTAACCACATCGAAATGATCGATGTTCCAGCCATGCTTTCTGACCAGGGAGATGAGATATCGAAGAATGGTGAGTTTTCCGACAGGGCCATAAGTTTCTCCGAAGTCCGTTTGTTCGTAGCATTTTATTACTAGGCGTGCTTTGTATCGTATGGTGCCGTCAGGATTGTGTTTCGTCTTGTAGACCCATTTAGAGCCAATTGACTTGTCTCGCAATTGCCTTGCTTCCCGGGAGTTGACAGTTCTGAATGGGTTATTGAGCAGAATCATTGTGCACTCTTCTTCCATTGCTGGTTTCCAGTGCTCATGTTGTGGACTGTCCATGGCCTCCGCGTATGTGAATGGATCACTGTTGATGGACGTTGATGCGAGAGCCTTTGCCATGATAATTAGTGCATTTGCGGAGATCTTAACATGACTACTTCTGACACGATTCGTCTGTGGTGGCTGTGGTTGGCATGACTGCTTGGTCATGGCCGCCGTTTGGCGGGCTTTGTCATATTCGCGACAGAGATGTCGATTGTGGACAACGGTTTCTCTGGACACCGGTGGTGCATCTTCCTCGTCAGGAGGATGTGATCTCACACCTGTACTTGCAGGCAGACTTCGACGGTTGTCAGCGTCGGGCAGATTGTGATCTGTATCATCGTCAGTACAGTCATGATCAACACTTCCGTGGCCTTCACCTGTTTGACTGGTTCCTGCGTGGTCATGGAGTCGTCCATCTCCACCTGGTTCAATTTTCTCGACATATTCTGTCTCATCTGGTAGCTCGAAGATGTCTGTTTGGTCTCCGTGTAGGCATGATGAGTGCGCATTCCTCTCATCATCAAAAATGACATCCGACTGTGACCTTACTACTCCGAGTGCTGGGTCCCATATTCTCCAAAGTGTAGTCGAATCATGCACGTAACCGACCATCATACATGGCTTGGAACTTGGGCCGAATTGTGCATGGTGTTGCGGCTCAGGGATAAGTCGACTGGCGTAGCAGCCGAATCGCCGAAGGTGGTGGAGAGGAGCTTTGTACGAGATTTCATTGCCGTCATTGTTGTCAGAGGGCTTGCCAAATGCTTACAGCATTTCGTATGGAGTTGGATATGGTGCTTGATGGCCGTCACGGTCGTCTCTTTTCGTTAGGCCTTTGTTTGGGGTCCGTTGGTCGAGGTAGACTGCGGTATTGACTGCTTCTCCCCAAAAAACACGTGGCGCCTGGGAGTCAATCATCATAGATTGTGCTTTCTTGGTGATGGTCTGGATCATGCATTCGGCAACCCCATTCTAATGGTGAGCATCGGGTGGACATGGTTCGTATGTTGTACCACGAGCAGTGAGCACATGTTGCAAGGTCCTATTGTCGTATTCTCCGTGTCCATTGTCGCACCGAAATCGTTTCACTTCGTATCCCATCGAGTCAACTCGGGCCTGAAATGATTGGTAGGCTGAGGTGCATGTTTTCGACTTCATATCTGGAAGGACCCGAACAGAGGTGTACTGTGTGTAATCGTCGATGAATAGGATATAGTAGCGATGGCCGGCGGAGGTGGGCTTGGAGAATGGTCCACACACATCTGAATGTACGAGTTCAAATGGCTTTGTAGTGCGCTTGGTCTTGACTTTGATGATCTTCTGCTTGTGCTTGGCCTGGATGCATGCGGTACACATGGAGTCGTCTTTTGTATATCCATCAATTAGAGATCGTAGGGCAGTAGAATTGATGCGGGCTAGACAGCGATGCCACAGTCGTGATTCGGAGATTGTGAGAGGCTTCCGAGTGATCTTTGTGAGAGGCTGCCCAGTCGTCTTTGTAAGTACGGTGGTAGGTGGACTTTGAGGTACAGTGCTGGCTGCACTTGGAGAGGCGGTGTGGAGTGAGCTTGTAGTGGGCTTGCTGGAGTGCGCGATTGATGGTACAGTGGTGTGTGAACTCGATGATGGTACGGTGGTATGTGCGCTCGATGATGGTACGGTGGTATGTGCGTTGGATGATGGTACGGTAATGTGTGCGCTTGATGATGCTCTTTTTCTCTTCTTTCTCGAAGTGGACTTCGTAGACATGCTTGGTACTGTCAAAGTGAGTGCAGTGGCGGGAGATATGATATAGAGGTCATTGACCCGATTGCCTGTGATGGTGATTGATGGAGATGGTATGGAGCACTTGCCGCGTCCAACTGTGGATGTGTACCCGGCTGTGTCCAATTGATTGATGGAGAGAAGCGAGGGCCGGAATGTAGGCGTGTAGAGAGTATTGACTTCGTACTCCTGTGAAACGTTAACGAGTCCATGATGGCTTACTGTAACTTTATTATCATCTCCGAGCTCAATGACTATTGGCTGATGAAGTTCCTTTATTGATGAAAATCTGGTGCGGTCATTGCACATATGGTGAGATGCTCCGGAGTTGATGACCCATGCAGCTGGACCAGAGGCTGCAGTGAGTGCGGTTGGATTTTTGGCTAGTCAGATCAGGTCGCGATCTCCTGCTGTAGCAAGCGATGCGGATGCTGTGCCCTTGTTGAGTTTGTTGCGTTGATCCCGGGCATGTTTGAAGTGGATGCAGTCGGTCTTGAAGTGTCCTGAGAGACCGCAGTGGTAGCAAGTACGTTCGTTGTTCCTGGAGGTGTCTGTACGGCCGGTGTTTCTACTGCCGGTGTTTGTGACGTTTTCAGCGTGGTTTCTCTTTCCGCATGCTTCGGTGGTATGATTGTCCATTTTGCAGTATGTGCATTTGTGCTTCTGGCGTCCGTTTCCTCGTCCACCTCCGCGTCCGCCACCTCGTCCACCACAGCCACGATTTCCGCCACGGGAGTATAGGGCCGCTCCGGTGGATGCATCTCCTATTTTTTTGGTTAGGGTCGTTCGCTCGGCATATACGCGGATCACATCCTCACACTGCTGGGCCGTGGGAGCGCGGATCCGTTGTTCAAGAATTTGGATGGTCGTTTCATATGAATTAGAGAGGGTAGTGAAGATATGTGTCTTCATGGCGTCATCAGTGATATTTTCGGTTGTGCCAATCAACTTCTTGCGGAAGGCGATTAGTTATGTAAAGTACTGGGTGACCGTTTCGTCAGGCGATGGTCGAGCGGTGGTGAACTTCCGCAGGACTTGAGTGCGGCCGAGTTTCGTTGAGGCATTGTCAAGTCGGTCCCTGAGTGCTTCCCACATTTCCACGGGGTCGTCGATATCGTCGATGAGTGGAAGCAGTTCATCGCAGCATCCGAGGTGTATTTGTGCTAGTGCTTTATTGGCTCGGTCATGCCAGCTTGCTTGTAGAGGGCGTAGGGTGACGCCATTGCCGACAGGGAGTAGTTCAACACCGGTGACGATATCGTAGGCTTTCTTGGCGATGAGGACTTGGCGAATCTTTTGCTTCCAGACAGGGTAGTTTTCCTCGGTCTGCTTGGGCACATTGCCATGATCGGTCTTGAATGTTTCGTTTGACATGTTTTTAGAGTGGAGGAGGTTAGGAAGGTGACAATGGAGGGTGATAGATGGTGATGGTGTTGCGGCTGATGAGCAGGGATGGTTGTGAGTGGGTTAGGGTTTTTGAGGCTCTTGTTTAAGATTGTAAGATAAAAAATAGTAGCGGGCGCCGGGCTCATAACCTGTTCAAATAGTGATGATAGAGAAGCTTGATAGTATTCTAAAGTACAGGTACATTCATGGACTTATATACAAGGTAGTCGGAGTATGTCTTTGTATGTCTTGTACACCTGCATGCACACTCAGCTGGCATCTCCAGCTGAGTGGCACATCCAGCTGAGTATGGGATGACCATCATCTTAGAGAGATTATGCATCAGCCCAACTGAAGCCATATGACAGGAGATAAACCATATATGCAACAAGTTCCACATTTCTTCTTCGAGAACGCCAGAAACAGCTTAATATACCTGTTATTGTTGATGCTTACAACCAGCACAAGATGGGAGTGGATGTAGCTGACCAGTATGAAAGCTATTTTGTTACACAGCTCATATCCAGATGCAATTGGTATCCACTTTTCTATTGGATTCTGGAGACAGCCCTTATCAACAGCCTTATAATCTATCGAAATCAGCCAGCTAACAAAGAGCGCACTATGGATCACTTTCACTTCCGTCTCTCCATTGTACATGACCTTCTGCATGCTGGAAGTCCATCAACAATAAAATGTTCCTCCCACATTCCAGCTTCACAGAAAATCACTCGTTCGGCTCCCCCCACACAATCTGCCCTGCCCCATCTCCCTACCAGGCAAGGTACCAAGTACACCCCCCTGCCCCTCTGACAAAAGGTGCCAGGAATGCATTCCCCACTTTGGATGGAGAGTAGAGTAGATTGTTTCCTTTGCAGGTGGTGAAGAAGTCAGGGTGGTAGTGGAGAAGGCATGAAAACAAGCATAAAGTGTGAGGACTGCAATGAGGCTTTATGTTTCACACCCAAACAAAATTGTTTTCATGAATTTCACGATATGTAGATTATTTCTATTTATTCTGGGGGCATGTGGCTGGATTGTGGTTGTGTGATGTGCATTTTAAAAGCTGCCCCATCTGTGGGCCCAAACCCGGTTACCAGCAAAGGGATACTCCTCTTTCACACATGCCAACTTTGCAAAGGTTTCTCAGATTAATTACATTATTAGATGTCAATGACCAACTCAGTAAGATTTATCAAACTGGAAGCTCTGATCTTGATTTGGGCCAGCAATTATTGAGTGGTTAGCAGTTTGATTGAAATGATGCAAATCTTTAGAAAACAAAATCCACAGTGTACTAGGTAACAGTGCAGCACACAAGATGAACTTGTGGCAACAACCATGGTGCACAACATCATCCACTGCAAATGTTTCTAGTAATCTGTGTCTAATTCACTGGAACTAGATCCTTACGTATTACAATGTGGAGGGAGCTGTGTGTATTGCCTGTCATGTAATGACTGTCTCTACAGCCAGCATACTTGGCAAGACAAGAGTACTGGGTGAAGTCTAAATGAGTAGTCACGAATTTTAGGCCTCCAACTTGTGTACAGATATTATTGCACTTGTTCATCTATATATATATTACAGAATGTAAACCACAAGTTCAAAACAAGACGAAATTACCATCCAACAACCATTTCAAGGTGGTGCCAAGATGGGTTTATTGAGGGCCAGCCAAATGGACAGTATTTGGATGGGACTTTGTTTCGAAAATTGCACAAAATCAATAATTACTCAACAACTACTCAATGGAGAGAAGATTGGAGACTGCAGTATGATAGATGACTCCGAGTATTACCTGTCAATTAATAAACCAAGTTAATTGGACAGGATTTGAGTGTTGAAATAGTGATGCTGGAGAAGCTTGATTATGAATTATCTAAGAGGGCCACAAGGCCATAGATATATGGCATAGGAGTACAATGATATATGTACCAATCTATATCTATATCGGGCTACATGCCATTAGTCTAACAGCAATCTCAGGTTATACAATACTCACCTCCAGCTATACAAGTGTCTTCTCCAGCCAATAGCTGGCAGTAACCTATCAGGCATTACTGAGGAAGTTGAAAATGTGAGTGTGAGTCAATAAAGTGGGGAGATTTTTGACAATCTTTTGACCCCTCTGTTTCATCAACAATTGTAAATTCGAATATGCTAGTACTGGTATCAGTACTTATATTGCCTGTTGGGTGTCCAGTGGTGCTTGTCTTGGCATATCCTGGGTGGCAATTGTTGAGATAGGTATAATTTCAAATTTGCAAATCTAGCAGACCCTCTATAGTCGCATCAGTCAGGGAATTTTCGTACAATTAAGATTTCACACTATCTAGAAACTGCCAAGCTAGCCTAAATAGTCTTCTAGTATGCCTAAGAGACACTGGCAGCGAGGGCACTGAATTCCAACTAGCATTGGTGGAGAAACTGGGTGGGGTGGGTAGCCCCCTTCCTCCCCCTACCAACCACCCCCATAAGTTCGGCAATTCTTGGTCTAATTGGGCACCCTTGGCTGCAGAGTAGGTCTACTATATGTAAATGGATTCTACGTAATTATTAGCCAGGTACTGGGACTTGCTGAGGAGCACCAGGAGGGGACCCGCCAGGGGGTGGGGTGGTGGACATACTCCCCTCATCGATCCACAGCCAGTCCCAGCACTGTGCCAACAATAACGCAGAATCCATCTACATATAGTTGAGCTACTGTGTGCTAAAGGGCATCCTATTTGACTGAGAATTGGTGGATCTATGGGGGGTGGTGAATCATCCACCTGCTCCCCCACCAGCAGCCCCCCCCCCCCAATATCTCTGCCAATTCTCGGCCAAATTGGATGATCGAAGGCACAAAGTAGTTCCACTATATGTAGATGGATTCTGCGTCATCGTTGGCACAGTGCTGGGACTGGAAGAGGGGCAGTGGGGGGGTCAGCTAGGAGAAGCCGAAATTGAGCATTCTTCTAAAAACCCATTACGATACTCCCCAGTAAATCTATCAATTCTTTGGCAACTAAGGTCAATCAGGGCTTGAATGAAAGCTCAGAAGCAGCTCTACAAGGGTGAATACAGCGATCTTGATTTAGACTAGCCGTTCAAGAGCATTGGTAAGAATCGCAGCTTCGCAAAAACCCGTGACATACCGCCCGGGATTTCGCATTTTGGGCATCCCAAATCTCGTTTACGGACGGGATGAGAGAGCCTGAATCCCGTCCCGTTAATATCCCGTGGTTCACACTAGAATTACGATCTACCGTATGCGTACGCATACATACCTATCTGCGACGTATCACCCTGAGACCTAATACAAGCCCATATCTTCATAGAAGCCACACCCTCATACAATACTGTAACTCTGAGGCTGCAACAGACAATCCATGTATATATGCAACACCTACCGTCTCTAAGTCTAAGAATCTTAACCTGGAAAGTCAGAGACGAGATAGTCCACATCCCTGCCGCGGCCCACCGGGGACGGAAATTTAGGAACTCTAAATGGTTGGTCAAGCGCCAGGAATCACCAGGAGGAAGCAGTGTTCTAAACGGCCAGGCCCGGCCGGCCGCCAGGCATTTTGCGACGTAGGCTTTTCACATGGAGGCCGGGCCTGGCCTAAGCTAAGGTAGGCCTCACTTAGGAACACTGGGAGCAGGTTAAATAGTCCTTGTAAAGCACGCACGCACAGCCTTGAGACTCGAGGCCTCTGCATCTTGACCGAAAGCGTCCGAAGGCAAGCCATTTCTAATCATTTCCTCAGAAAATTTTGAACCACATTTATACAATCTCTCTTTGCCGTCACCCTATCACAACTGAAAAAAAAACTTACCCGAAGCAACCCACTCAACGGGTGAACTTCATAGATATTACAGAGATCGAGATCTTCGCACATCTCAACACTTCTTTTCCGCAACGGTAAGACTTCAATTATCTGGCAGTTCACTAGGGCTCAACCTATTCAATCTATCTTTGAAAAGGTTCAAGTAAAAGAAGATATAGCCGAGAACGGTAGTCCACCATCAAAATTAATAGTGGAGCACCTTGTAGAAGGTCAATCGCAAGCAACCTATATAAACAGCATCTTGCGCTAAGTAGGGTGCTATAGATCTCAATATAATATTAACCAACAGAGAAATTCAACTACCCCCTGATTCAAGGACAAGAGTTCTGGATAACAGCCTGTGTGCTGTATGTTATTTTCTTCGTGTCTTTGAACCGATACAGGACGAGTGTGTGATACCGCGGAACGCGAGTTGGCACTGTGAGTTAACGCAGAATAAATCCAAAACCTGTAATGTTCAGGCATTTGCCAGGTATACGCCATTGAAGCATTTTAGCTTCTCTGTAATCCAAAACACACCCCGACATATGTTTGTCCGTTCTCTCAATTGATGACTATACCGGAAGAGGTGTGCTCCATCATCCTCCAGAGATCCGGAGGTGGTTGGTGTTGGGAGGTTACATAAATCGCTCGGGCAAATGTGTGAACTCGGCCTTCTTTCCTTCTTAAAGTTTATATAAAATTGCATCAGTAGGTGATTTATACCACCAATTCTACCCAGACCGCTGCCGGAAAATCTTAATTAGACCCTTCTCTACTTGTGCAGGGTACCCACTCTCGTGGACATTAGTTATTCCGCTTATGGGTTATCGTCCCTCTTTCACTTAGTATATATTGGGTGTCAACAAAACATGGTTGGAGAAGTGCGAAAGAATGTGGCCTTTAGCCTTCGTTGGTACCCCCGGCAACGAATTTGACTAGAATTTGCTGACGCACGACCTGATGGATCTAAAAAAAGAAACATGCCTGGTGAATGACTCTAATTGAGCAGGCTAGGCGGTAGTTGCACAGCAGATCTGCTGTTAACTGTCAAAAAGAAATTATGGCATTGTCCAGCCACACCAAAACTATAATCATAGAGTGCGCACCAGTGGCGGAGTGTATAGTAAGAATTATAAGACAGATACCTGATTATATGGTAGCCTTGAGTGAGGGTGAATATATACAGCCAAACAGGATAAAGTATTCAACGAGCAATGTAGAGGGAGTAGTTAGAATCACATAATATCATTCGTCTGAGCGCCTCTTTGGCGATTACTATTTTAAAATTTATAAATCCATAATGGATAACAGTTAATAGCTGCCGTGTGTATGTTACTGTTTATCTCCGACAGGTTCGTTTGTCGATACGGAGGATGTTCCGCTAGCAACGAATTAGGCAGGGCTGATTGCAGGGATGGCAACTCGGGACCAGCTGGTCGAGCACACCCTATTTTTGGATTCGTTAAGGCTCTGTTGTGTTTTACGACACTCACCATCCCTATAACTCTGTACATGCCATGATGAGGTAAATTCTTTCCAACTCTTCTTATGTCACTCCAGTCTAGTATAGCTAACTACATGGCAAGTAGTGCTACACTGTATAGACTAGTCATAGTTTGCACTATCCTCGCTGTTGTGCACGCTGCCAACTTCACCCAGTGCGCAGCGGATTTCCAGAGCATATTCAACAACAGTACAAATGAAACTAAGTCGGATCTTGCAAAATATATCTGGGAACGCCGACCCCGCCATCTAAAGAGCACCAATATTCCCTTTCTCATGACACTCGACGGATGTTATAAATTTTGCGGAGCTGATCCACAATATTATGGTCCCTACATCGCATTCGCCACAGTTACTACGTGGATTCTACCAGTACTAGCACTCGTTACCCAGTTACCATTCGAATCATCGAAGACCAACAAGCTGCATATCCTTCAGTCCCTCTTATACTGGTGCGGGTCACCGGCCATCGCGATTGGTACAACGCTGTTCAACATTCATTGCATCAGTAAATGCGCATCATACACAACCTTAAACAATCGCAAAATGAATCGCCGAAATAGAATATTTTATGTCCTTAGTGTTCTTAACCAGTACCAGTATCCCACTATTACAGACAATATTTGCGCAATAGACAGGGATGAGGCATTGTTTTATGGGCTCTTCCACCCATTAAGTCAAGAAGATGATCAGTCGGTTGCAAAGTCCAGGGATCTAATTACGATGCTAGCATTCCAATTGAGGATGAGTAGGAGGAAAATGGTCTATCCGGTGGCGATCACTATCATATGGTTTTTGATAGCCTTTATCTTTTCGGTAGTATTGGCATTTGGCCAGGAAATTGGCGACAGGAAGACAGCCCAAGGGTATACCCTAACAATCTATATATTCAAATTGATTTGCAATACTAATCTAGTATATGCAATAGTCTCGCTATTAGTATTCTGCTTTCCTGGTTGCCAGTCCTAGTCTGCCTCACTATTGTTGACTTCAACCCTGTTTGTGCGACACGTTCTAAGATTCTCCTCGAACGATGGCTACATTATTCCCATATTCTTCGCACCGGGGGAAACGAACGAGACGTGATGGCAGAATCTGGTAGCAACCCAGCATACCACGAACACCCGTCATTCAAACTCGGCAAATTTATTGGACAAGGGTGCAACTTCCAATATGTCGGCTTGTCATACTCCGTTCTCCAAACTCTTGATACACAACCCACACAATCCGGTACATGGAAAACCTTGAGTCGTGGCATATTCCGCAGATATGCTACACATTGGCGTGGGAAACGACCGCTCGCTTGGTTTGTCTGTATGGGGGTTGGACTGTTCGTGGTTCTTGTAGGCGCATTGATGTCTATCTCCATTTCTTTCAATACACCTACTGTTGGACTAGGCTGTCACTCGCTACTATATTTGCTATTCCTAGTTTTCAGCACCATTCCTTGGATATTGCATGTTTTCCTGCCATTGGAGATCCAACGTCATCCAAGCGCCGCAAAAATACTACGAATGATGAACTTGTTTCTGTCGTTTGCGGCCGTCATGATCTTGATTGCAAAGATGATTTTCCAGACCACCGGTGGCCTGAATAGGTGTCTGTGTAATGCAAGTGGATTTGCTCGAGGGTACGGCGGGTACGTCGATTTTGATTGGGTGTTTCAACAGGACGACTACGGTGTCAGTCGGTATTGGATTTCTGCCACAGTCCTCAGCTTGTTGGTGCCGATTGTGGTGTGTTCGTGGGCCCTGAGGCAGTGGGCGAAGAGCGATAGATTATGGAAAGAGCCTGAGAATAGGATTATACGGAATCAGTCTGGCGTGTTAACGGATTGGTTGATGTGATACATTACAATATTGAAGTACCCGTTTACTAGGCATACTAAGGCAATTAATCTTTGATGTCATTTTAAGAGCAGTTTGATAGTATAGTGAGGAGTCAGTTGTACGTCGTTATCAATTAACGAAAATGGTAAAAGTTGTCAGCGGAAAAAACTCGCCACTCCGCTCCGAATCCGTGAGCCTTAACCCGAACCCAGAATCCCCCGCCCAATTAAGTCTGCAAGTTTTGGTCCGATCACAGCGTATTCTATACATGAAATGTGTATAACTATGCTTACTTTCACCTGCCAGTCTCTAAATTGTGATATATTTGATATTCACTGTGCGGCTTTAGTTTTAGTCCGAAAAATCGCGAAAAATCGACGAAAATCGATCGCTTTCCACAACCACACACTGAGTATTAAATGCATCGTAAATATGAGACTGGGGGGTGAAAGTACGCATACTTATGCACATTTCATGTGTAGAACACGTTGTGATTGGACCAAAACCCGTGTATTTAATTGGGCGGGCAACTTTTGACTTAGTATATGTTCCATGTGGGTGACAGGAGATGTGAGAGAAACTTCAATAATGGTCTACGTGCGCACAAGACTGAGTAACGATGGTTGCTTTCATAAAGTTTCCTTCCCATTAACCTAATCCAAAGACCTTATTTTTCACGTTTGTGTTTCTCAAATGGTGCATTTGCGGTACAGCCCCCAACCTCCATTCCAGAAGGGGACGACGGGTAGCAGGAGTGGAGCTCCGCCATCTAGCCGGCCAGCCCGGAGGCGGAGGGGATTAAGGGGCTGTCATACTCTAAGTAGAGTGAATACAGTATGATTAAAACAAAAAAAAACCTCCATTCCAGCACAAAACGCCTCAACACCTACACTCAATCTCTAAGAGACAAAATAAGGCCTAATAAATGCATATTTTATAAAGTAACTGTCGGCACCTGTGTAAAAACTTCAATGGTGTGAACCATGCGCCATGCGCGCCTTGCGGACATTGAACTTGATCTGGTTACAACTAAAATCACTTTTACACAAGTTGTCTGGGCCTCTTGAAACCTCACACAGGTTACCAGCACATTGCAAATCGTGTGTCAGCACATATGCATCTCGTATTTCCAAGGTATCCGCTTACTTGAATGGGCTACACATACCATCGGCATCTCCGCAAAATCTCCCAATCTCATCACAAGGTATACAAACTACATGTGTACCCCGAACAGCAGCAACCTATTTGCTTCTGAATACTCTATGAGCACCAAGGAGTTTAGACACGTTCCACCCTGAGACAAACACTGTCAGACCTAAGCTCGTTTACCGGCCGCCGCCCGATCTAGGGGAGGGGAGGTCTAGACGATTTACATCCCCAGATAGGTGATCAGTTTTGACAGTGCAACTCCGAGGTTTGAACACCGAACTCAATACCGAAAATCAAAAAGAAGTTTTCGTTCAGTCTGTGTAGATAAAAACTGCTCTAGTAGTCTGTCTGCACTTGGCCAAAGTTGATTGTGTGTGGTGGAAGTACCCCAGCACGGCTCCTGATTTCATTCGAGTTCGGCCTCACCGAGTGATGCATCGGCCTACTGCGCAGTGATACATCCGCCAGCACTGAGTGCACCTCCACCACGCACAATTAATTTCGGTCAAGTGCAGGCAGATTACCAAAGTAGTTATTATCTACATAGGCTGTGACCGAAAACTTCTTTTTTGATTTTCGGTGATGAATTCGGATGAGGCGCCGGTATGCGAGTTTATCTATGCAGTCGCTGCCCAGCACTGCCGCGAGTACTGCGGCTGTGAACACCCAGCCTCGGTAAAAGAGGCAGTGCACTACCGCCACGCCGCAACCTAGTAAGGACTACTGTACCGGACTTTAAGGTTACAATACTCTGTTGAGGTGACACTTTCTTTTGTATAATAGAATGGTCAAGAGTGGTCCAAAAACGCAATAAAATCCTTTCAAGGTGACAGGTGACGTTGTAACCTCAAAGCCCGGTACAGTATGTGGTCGATAGGGAATACACACCTGCTTAATTATGTACATAGTTTCGGAGTGGTATGAACATATAAGTGATATTCACAGGGAGCGGAAAAAAACTAACCGCTGAGGCATCCATACTAAATCCATCATCTGAAGACTAGAATCCTTGGCAGATTTTGGATAAGTTTCTCTATTGATGAGATTAGCCAGGTGCAGTGCAAAACAGGAATCCCATTTGACAGCTACACACATCAGCACGGTAAGCTATGCATGCGTATTCATATACTGTATTGGGTAATCTAGAAGGATTACATTAGTATGTATGCATCTCCCCAGTTGATGTATGTACATAAATTTGGTCGTTGAAACGTACCAAATCCTTCGTTCAGTCACACGTTATCACCGTTCAGCGAACACGGGACTGTTTGATCAGTGTAATGACTTGATTGTATATGACATCTATCCAAGTTTAGGGAGCGTTAGATATGTCAATATAGCAAGACGTTCATTTCAATCCGAGAGTATTCTTGCTACCATATAGCAACTATCACGCAGGTGGCTCGGCCACTGCAATACCCGAACCCACGGTACATAGCTTATAGTCCAGGCCATACGAAGTGTTCCTGAACGGCCGACGCGGCTTGCCTGCATGAAGCCGGGCCTTCAAAATCGAGGCCGGGCTGCTTAGGTACACTGGCCGTAGAGAGATTATATCAAAGCAAAGTTTGTGGAATATGGGGCACGTTCACTCAGGTCAACTCCAGCTCAATTTTGTAACCGATCAACATGGTGTGGTGTGGCTCTGACAGGGGCCTGCCCTGATGGAACTTAGATCAGATTGGATCTTATTCAAGCTAGGCTTTCGTACCACGGGCTAACGGCTTTTGGGCGATGATCTGCTAAATCATACGTTGCTCGCGGAGATTCCTACCTACATAGCGGAACTGTACGTACCTAAAGTCTCACATACAGTGGGAATAGCTTTCAGGTTGCCAGACATTGGAACGTACCTGATGGATTTTTGGAACTGCTCAAGATGAGTAATTATTCCTAAATACCGCCAAGATTGGGTAAGGCAGCAAATAATTGGCGATATGACGGCTTCATCCGGTTTCTAGGTATCCATGCTGGACCATTGACACCATCGTTTGTCATGGCTGCCGGCCGCATGACAGAATAATTCACGCTAGAAACTAGGGATAGTTGTCGAATCTGTCCGCCCAGGCTTCATCGACAGTCCAAGTCCCTCGGATTCCTTAATCACACGTCTCAATAAATAGCTGGTCTTGGACTTCCCAGCAAAAGTTAGCAGATCTCTGACCAATCGTGACCGTCCTACATGACTATTCCAATCCGGTAGATATTCAATCGACGGTAAGAAATGACTTAAAGCTGTAGAGTGATGAAACGATCCTACTCATTCCAACAACGGGACACGTTGACGTCCGTCGGTCTTTCGAGTGATATTGTCATGATGGAATGCCTAACGTGGGCCGTTGTCAAAAGCTCCTTCCGGTGTGTCATTCAGAGCATCAACGTATACCCACGGGACTCAGAGTCATCTTGGTGGTACTTTCGGGAGTGTTACCAGCACGCAGCGTTAGGAATTGTCACCATAACGGGCCGAGGTTCCCATGGGGCTTGAATATTTCAGTGCGTAGTATAGAGAAGTACTACTTCACTCGTTTGTCCTAAGTCTTCAATACGCTTGCACAACATGTATTGAACAGTGTGTATGTATGTTTCCATCCGTATTGTATCGCGTGCACTTGGTAATGTTCTTAAGAGTAAGGATGCCATAGCACACGTAACATACGCCTAGGAACCAACCCTAAGAACCACGCAATCTCGTGCCTTTGCTCAAAACAAGCGATTTTAAGTGGGTAACTGTACCTTTAAGAGCAAAGAGTTAGGGAGATAAGCGTCAGGAAATACTACTCGGACCTGTATCGATACCAATGTGGCCAGGTGGGTTGTAGTGGCTCTGAAACCACTGTCCCTGTATACCTTTCCAATAGTTACCTAAAATAGGTATACCATATCTCTGACAACGTGTGTGCATACTACGAAATCCCCCGACCTGGGGATTTGAAATGATAAGGGACTACTTCCATTCATTTGTGCGTCAGTGAAAATTTCTTCGGATTGGTCCAAGGTTGGGTGGTATATTAACGCAGTGGAAAAACGCATTGTGGGGTATGTCGGAATTGATTGTGACGTTAGATGTACGAGGTTAATTAAAGTGCGGCTTAGGGCACTCGGGCATCGGCTCGAAACATGCCGAGCTGGCAATACTAGACCTATGTTGACTACGTATTTGGCCCAGTGGCTTCCTCGGTCTTCGGTGCTAGTGGACTCGGGTACCGGTGGCTTGCGGCCCCCATGGGCCTCGCCTGCCCATCGGTCTTGCCTGCCCCCATGCCGAGGAGGAGGCCTAGCCTCGGCACTGGTACTCGGCTTTGGGCTCCGGCTGCGATACCGAGGATGGTCTTCTCTCTCTATATAGACCTGCCGCTTTCTCTCTCTTTGCTCGAGAGACTATACAGCTTGTTCGTTCTTTCTGTATTGCTCGCAATAACCTAGCCGATCTGAGCTGTGGAATAAACTTTATTCAAAAGAGGGCAAGATTTTAGATCGACCGAGGACGCATTTCACTCTCGGAAGCTTTACGACCAGCTAACAGATGCACACATGCCCAACCTAAATGATCTCCGTACAGACTTGTGAACGCAACAACATTATGAAAATAAACAAAAACAAAACGCAAGAAACACAATTTAACCCAAGCCACTGGTTGTGAACTTAGCCAAACTTTAACTTCTCAACCCCGACAACACTTCCGACAACAATCCACGCATATAATATTCCTAAAACACAATGAAACACAAAACTTTGCGGTAAATCCTCCATGCATCGAGTAGGGTACAATCACAGTAACAGCAAGTTGGCTCAAATATCATCCAAACAATAATCCTCCCCTCTCATACAACAGATCTTCTACCTCTGATCCGTAACGCGAAGATGGATCCAACGACATCATATCGGCTCCTCTGTCCAACAGAAAATTCACAATTGTCAGGTTCCCAACCTTGGCTGCGTAGTACAGTGCTGTCCAGCCGTAACGATCCTTAGCTTCAATCTGAGCTCCCTTATCGCACAGAAGCTTTACAGTGGATATCATTCCATACCGTGCCGCGCAGAGGAATGCTGTACGTCCCCGGCTGTCTTTCGATTCGATCTGAGCTCCTTCCTCTAAAAATAACTCAACAATATGGCCTTGCCCTATACTTGCAGCCGATTGTAGGGGTGTCTGTTGATGCTCTGAACGATCTTTCGATTCTAAATTGGCACCTTTCTGGAGCAGCATTTGTGCCATTCGTCCGCGCCCCTCGTCAGCTGCCCGGCGTAGAACAGTTCGGCCGAGGCTATCCGTTGATTCTATCGGTACCCCCTCGTCTAAGAGTAACTCAACAATATGTTGGTGTCCATTACTGGCGGCGGATAGCAGCGGTGTCAATTGATGATCGGAAAAGTCCACGGAACCCATATCGACCTTATACTTAATGAGATGTCGTACGACTTGTAGGTGTCCGTGGTCTACCGCACAACGCAGGGCTGTGCAGCCACTTCTGTCCTTGAATTCGGTCTGGGCGCCTTTACTCAGAAGTAACTTAACGATCTGCTCATGTCCTCTTTTGGCGGCCGACAAGAGTGGCGTTGCAAGTTCGAACGAATCCATGGATCCGATATCAGCCCCTTTCTCAATCAGGAGCTGTGCGATTTCCAGGTACCCTCTCTCTACCGCCAAATGCAGGGCGGTGCAGCCAGTTCCATCCTTTGATTCAATCTGTGCACCGCTACTAAGAAGTAACTTAACGATCTGCTCATGTCCTCTTCTGGCGGCCGACACAAGTGGTGTTTCAAGTGCGAACGAACCCACAGATTCTATATCGGCCCCTTTCTCGATTAGAAGCTGCGCGATTCGCAATTGCTGTTTTTGTACCGCACAATGTAGGGCCATGTTACCGAAATGGTCCTTCGATTCGATCTGGGCACCTCTATCCAGGAGTAATTTGACTGTCGCTTCATGTCCTGCAGTCACTGCAAACAGGAGAGCTGTCTCCCCAGACTTGTTTTGCTCCTCAATGTAGGCCCCTTTGTCGAGAAATAATTGCACAAATTCGTCATGACCATTTTTTGCGGCAGAATGTAGTAGAGTCCTAAACAAACTATCTCTGACCTCCAAATGAGCCCCATTATCGAGCAGAAGTCGTGTAGTCGTGATATGTCCTGCCTCCGTTGCACGCTGGAGGGCTGAGCGCCCAGAAAAGTCCTTTGCATCAGTCTGGGCACCTAGATCCAGTAGAGTTTGTACCAAGGTCGTGTCGCCAGCTACTACAGCAGCAAGAAAGTCCTTGTCGTCAACAGTGGCACCATTCTTACTTAGAAATTGCGCAATGTCCAAGTGCCCATTTGCCGCTGCTTTGCATAGGGAATGGCCATCCGCCCGGGCCCCTCCCTCGAGGAGGATCTGTACCATGTCCTGGTTCGCGTTATCTACGGCAATTGATAGCGGGGTACGGTGTTTATTGTCAATGACTTCCGAATTGGCTCCTTTACGAAGTAATGATTCCGCAATGGACTCTAAACTGTTCTCAACAGCCAAATGCAATGGAGTCATCGCCCATGATTCATTGTGGACAGGTGATACGGCAGTGTTAACGTTTGCTCCAGCTTCCAGCAGTATGTCGACCACCGACTGCGATTGCGCAATCACGGCGAGATATAGTGAGGTTAACCCTGTTGGCAGAATTCCATCCTTCCAGCGCATATTTATTTTACTCCTGTCATCTAAGTCCCTTAAAGGGCATTTTCGGAGCAGAGCACGGACAGTTGCTTCGCGTGCCGATAAGATCGCTTGGTGTAAGGACTTGATGAGTGCATTTCCATCAATATGGTCGAGATTCCAACGAGAAACTACCAACTCCACTAGATCGACTGATCCCTCAGCCCCTGTCGCGTCCAGGAGCCTGGGAAAGTCCACACTATATTTCTTCCTGGAGGATAATGATAGTAAACTTTGAATAAGACCCATGTCGCTAGCCTTGGCTGCACTACATAAAACACGGTTGCATGCGAGTTCATCCAAATCGTTCCAATCCGCGTTTAATTCGCGACTCGAGCTGTGGCATTCAGAGACATGCTCATTTTTGTTTGCCGCCGTTTCAAACCCAATCTTATTGAAATCACAGTTCACAACTCCGCATTTAAAAGGACGTTGATGTTTAGTTGTGTGCTCATCACGCTTGCTGAAGGTTTCGAAACCATACCAACTACGGCTGCAAGTAGTAACCGGGCATCGAAATAATTCTCCTCCGTAGAACCGATGCATAGAGGAACAATGTACATGACGGTTGCCGGTGCAGCGTGCCCTGGCAAGGGTGTCGAAACGTTGATAGATCCGCCGAGAGACAGCACCAAGAAGAAGTGGATTTATATCGTCGTCTGAACCGAGTTAAATAATACGTCTAACATTAACATGCGAAGAGACAGACCTTGATCATCTTGAAGGTATCTCTGGTTCCAAGAAAAAGCGGCGATTAATTTGAGTTTCCTGTATTCATTGGGGTATATGGACTGCATATGATGCAAAGACGGCGTTTCCGGTGCTAATTCCTGATCCAGGGCCTTGAAGGACGGGTTCCACCGAGCTTCAAGGAATTGTTGAATTAGTTCCACAAGCCCATCAGCAGTAGCAATTTGATCTTGCCAAGCACCCCTGATGTGGTGTAGAAAATTTGCTTGTGCGTATTCGTGTAGCACATATCCACCGTCTAATATGAACGTATCCACTTCATTGTCCGTGATATCATGATTGTAGTATCTGAAACTTAAATACGAAAGACATGTTGCGGCGACCTCAGAATGTGACTTTACTCGGCAAATATAGTCACTTTGTTGTTTATTGATGAGATATCTAGATGTGTCGAATATTAGTCCACAGGAACTAAGCAAAGGAGAGTTAGACTAGATTTTGAGCACAATACGCACTCTTTTGCCGAAAAATGTACGAAGGTGAGATAATCGTTTCTCTTCTCAACGATTGGGCCACAGAGCTCAAGAATATCTTTTACAAGCCTTCTACTGTATTGCAACTCTTTGTCGCCAGGATGGATCAGGATAGCGTGTTCAAGCTCCATTGTCCTCAACGGTCGTCTTGCACAGATCAGCCACGAGAATATTTTCTTTACTTCAGCTTGCTCAGATGGTGATAGCAGGGTCACAATTCGATTTAGCATCCTGCCATAACTGTATAGTCCGATCAACCTTCACCGAACGTTATTCACTGCCCAGACATGAGACACGTACATTTCGTGTAGATTTTTCGGCAAACTGTTTGCCTCAGCCAAAATATGCGGTACTGTAGGCTGCGATTGTAAATTGTCAAGTACTAGTCGGGCGTAAAGAAACATCCCTTCCAAACGTCAGTATAAGTCTTCTTAGGTACTGAGTACAAAGTATCGAACCCTCTGATTGACAAGCAATATTCCCAGCCAGGGTTTTGAAGATGTCTTCTGTCTCCGGTGCTGTGATGCCTTTTATTTTCTCCCAAAGGTCATTGATCTCCTGTTTAACAAACCTTTCGATGTCACTTCTATTCCTATCTTCAACTGCCACCATTTCAGCGTTAGTCTCAAGTTTCTGACAGATATCAACCTCTTTGCGGCTGCTGACTAGAACGCGTAAATTTCGACAATCGTTGCAAAGCTTTACTATGATATCTAGCAGGTTTTTCCTGTGATTTTCGGCGCATTCGTCCAAGCCATCTAAAATCATATACACAGGCTCAGCCCTGCAGATAAAGTCTTCCAACAGTTTGTCCCACAGGTCGAAGATACGACCCCGGCTAAAATGGGAGTCATATTCCCGGTTTGCAGCCGGTATGATGGCAGTATTGGCTCGACAAAGCTGATATATGATAGACTCAACAATCGCCGGTTTTGTGTTCCCGTTATCGTAAGTTGGAAAGGCATAGATTAAACCCGCTCCTTCGACAGCTTCCATCTGTGCTTGGAGATGCTGGAGAATGGAAAAGCTCAAGAACGTTTTCCCTTGCACATATTTAGCCAATGACGTTAAATATTGGTTTTTAGGAAAAGTTACCAGCACCAGGTATACCTGATAACCATAACAGCCGTTGTTTCGCGTCACTGGAGTTGGCATCAACCCACGATTGGAAACGGGGATCAGAGAGTATCCATTTCCCGGTTTCCGCGCAGTATTTATCTCGGATATCGTGAAGACGATCAATATAGTCCATGGTATGATGTGGAATATTTTTCTCGAGTCGAGTCATTTCCCGGAAATCCCTCTCCTCATGATGTCGGCTAAGAGCTTCCTCTCTCTCTTTTTGCGCGTCTTTAATCACCAAGATATTCACTTGCCTATCAATAAGGAGTTTGTGCTTCTCGATATTTTTATGTATAAGCGTAAACGTGTCCTCGTATCGTGGCCAAAGCACATCAAAGAGTGCTTTCCATCCTGCCACACATCCGTCAGTATTAGGAGACTGTACAGGGACAGGGTTGAGCGGGGCTACTGGTCATTCTGTAAAACCTCAGTATCTGAAAATGAAATTCAATTATTTCTTTGTAGAAAAGAGCAAGATAATCAGCGAGCATCTGGTCGCTCCCATGAAAAATTTCCCCGTACTCCTTGAATTGTGGAAGCGACAACCCGATTTCGTGGAATACGTCCAACAGCTTATCGTAACCGCGGAAGTAGTTGCTTGCAATCTAGTTTCTTATAAGTCAATAGCTCATCTGATGAGTTAGCTAAAATCACGAACTTGCAAGACAAATCTGATCGGACCCTGGATCGTGACATCAGCTTCATGGGGTTCTTGCCCATGCAAAAATTGCTGCTCACCCAGATGAACGAGAGGATTTCGGGCTTTGCCTGCACGAAGATGCCAATAACTTCGCTATATCTCTGTAGCCCCTCAAGATACGGACGGATTTTGTTCATGTTCCCCAAGGTGCGATTTTTGGCCTGTTGCGCTTGAATATCTGTTGTCGCCTTCCAGACATCCTGGATTGTTAAAATCCCCGAAAAAGTTTTCTTTTCTTTGTCAGAGAGCTTTTCCCAGACCAAACTGCGGGCTTGTGAGAAAGGTTCCGATGGTGAACTCATGGCTAAGCTGCTTATCCCAGAGAATACTGCACATAGGGCAACCAGTTCTTATGTCTACCGAACTGTTGAGGGATATGGTTTCGTACACCCATACCCGGAATGTTCATCCAGTAGAAAGAATAGCACGGCTATTCTCCTCCGCACATGCATCCTGCATCTTTCATAGGCAGGCAAAACATCCGATTGCAAGGCAAAATTCACGCACGCGACATGCGGCAATACAGGTAGATGTAGGATACGCCCACACCAGGCGAACAGTTCAGTTCTTAATCAACTGCACATGCTTGAACACGTTGTGTTGCCTAGTGCGATGTCCCTCATCCCTGTTCTCGCAGCATGCACAGCTTATCATCAGGCTGACCAGGCGCACGGAGACTACCTGTATGTTCACACCACGGAACTTTAATTTTAACTCTTATATCGTTAGTGTGAACTAGTATTTACTCCAACTTAACCGGCCTATGGCAAAGAGCTTAATAATTTCATTAATATTCGGTAGGTACGTACAACCTGTGCCAACCACTACTTGGCATCACTACAATAATTCAATCGACACCCCAAAGATCAGTTACGTAGAAGTCAGAGAAGCCTCATGGATATTCTAGATTATAAGGCTTTTAGAAGTATTTCTTCTATTGAAACTTGCTTCTTGAGAACGCAAAACATGCTTAGTATGTTCCACCCCTGTCTATGCTCGGCGCAGCTGCTGCGTCGCACTTCACTGCGCCTCAGTTGCCATATGGCGAACTGCAAGGCTTTTTCCCCCAGCATCCCCCTTCATATTATTTTTGTTCCCTTCTCTGTCTGAACACTAATTGCTTCTCAAACGCGATGTTTGACACCATCGATACTCTCGCAGATATACGTACCCGGAAAAGACTATACCCGGATGCCGTCGATGACCTCCCGAAGAATAGATCGACCGACAAGCGACAGCGACTCTTAAATGACTATAGTCAAATGGACTCACAATCTTCGTCTCATTTGATACCATCAAAATATGACCAGTTAATAAGAGTCGATTCGGGGTTAGTGTTATCGTCTTCAAAAACAGCGGACGAATACCCCGCACAACGTAGACCTCATCAAGCGCAGGATACCGCCGAGACCAGCCCCGATTCTCAATTCACCTATACGATAAATAGCCAATCAGCCAGTCCTGTTTCCGCTTGGTCCTCTGATCCTTCCTCGTTGGTTGGTGATCGTTGGGCGAATAGTTGCAGAGACCCACCCTTTGGTGATGTTTGTGCGGGACCTACAGCTGATACGATGGATTTGTGCGAAAGTAAGGATGAAATCTCTTGTGGAGTAGCTGTAGCTTACAGATATAGTGGAAAATACATGCGGCGACCAGATAACTACACAAGACACTTCATGGAGTGAGAAAAGACCGTACAATGTTTGTTTCGGAATGGTTAGTTGATAGTGTCATGTGATCACTTCACAAAATTCTAAAAATAAACAGCTGTGTGCGAAAATCCTTGATGCAAAATCCATGTCAACCAAAAGGACCCTTGTATCAGTCAATCTATCCTTTGATAAAGACCTCGCTTTATTAAAGTCAGCTACTAATGCGCATCTGGGAATTGTGGAGTCCCGCATCGGAAGAGAGCTCAGCATCCTACGCCGCAAATTTTCCATGCGGCTCGACGCATTCATCTCAAATTGCCGTGGGAATTCATCTGAGAGCTCCAAAGAAAGCCTTGCTAACATAGTCCTCTATGGACTCCATGAGAACCTGGATTTGATTGGCCGGCAACTTTCGGACCAACAGATATATTTGCAACACCCTTTGGCATACGACACGTCCTTGATTTATGATAATCCACATTACTTTCTTCCGCCGGGCGAGAAGCTTGAATTGCCTGACTTGGTCAGTCTAGAGATCACGAATCCGACCCGACAACAAAAGCCGCAGCTGTTGGATGAGGCCCTGAAGATCTTTGAGGCTGCGAGGTTGCCCGAGCACCAACCATGCCCAGAGCTTGCAGTTATTCCCGGGTTGAAGACGAAATTGAAAGGGTTCGTAACTCATACCAGAGAAGTCTCACGTTTCGCTAAATGCTGTCTAGCCACCAGAAAGTTGCGGTTGCCTTCATGACAGAAAAGGAAAAGGGCAAATTCGAAGGGAATGGCTCTGGATGCTTGTGGGATGTCATACGGTCGAAGACAGGGCCTCATGAGTATACTCTATTCACATTATTGATTATTGAGACAGACAATTTCTGACGTAACCCAGATCTCTCGCATACCGTAATATAATTACGAATGCATCCCAAAATGACAGACCGCCATTACCGTTAGGAGGACTTTTAGCAGATGCTATGGGATTAGGGAAAAGTCTGTCTACCTTAGTGCTTATAGCTACTGATGTCCAATCTTCACGAGCTATGGACGCGAATAGTGAAACGCCGACTCTTATAATAACTCCGATGTCGGGTAGGCACTTCCTCTCTGCTGTCAGTGCTTGTACTAACACTTTATAGCCCTTCTTGCCTGGCAAGATCAGATACAGTGGTACGTACATGAGACAGAACGGTTGATTCCCCCGCTGATCAGAGATACCCCAGTCACTTTGAAATCGGTACATTCCGACTCCATACATATCACGGAGATCAGAAGGAGCGCGATATCTCAAAGTTATCAACATATCACATTGTCCTGACAACATACGATACCCTTGTCGCGGATATGACCAATAAAGCGGCAGGGAGCCTAAGCAAAGTGAAGTGGAGGCGGGTGATATTGGATGAAGGTTTGTTTTTCGACTCTTTCCTGATATTAATTCTAACTAAACCTTCTACTAGCACATTTAATCAAAGAAAAATCGACCAAGCGATTTAAAGCCGCTTGCGCTTTGGACAGCAAATACCGCTGGTGTCTCACTGGGACTCCTATCCACAACCGGATTGACGATTTCGCAGCGCTTCTGTGCTTCCTCCGCGTCCATCCATTCGACCGCACATTTAAAAAGTCAATAGTCGGTCCGCTCAAAGCCGGGCATCCGTCAAGTGTGGACAAGCTCCGGCTCCTTGTCAAGTCGGTTTCTCTGCGCAGGACAAAGGCATCCCTAGCGTTGGAAGTGCAACTGCCGCCGCGATATAACCACATTGAAAAAGTCGACTTTACAGAAAGTGAGAGAGAGGTGTATGAGTTCGCAAAGCAACAGTCAAACACGCTGCTCAGAGGGTTATCTGGTGCTGCGTCGAAAGAATACACCAGTATTCTCCAAGCTATCCTGCGACTACGACAGATCTGCAACCACAATACCGACTTATGGCCAGCAAAACTGAAGGCACAATTCCAAAGAACACATTCGTACTCGCAAGGACTCGCCGATTTTTTCTTGGACACACTGGACTGTTGCGAAGCTTGTGGGGACGACATCGTGGATTCTCTACCAGGTGGCATTACTATTACGTCTAGCTGCCCTCATATTCTTTGCAGACCATGTGCAACTGGCATCATAGCAGTTCGCAGAACAAAGGCCACCCCAAAGCGCATTAATCACGCCTACCCTTTATGTTTCGCATCCGATGCCGATTCGGATCGTACACAAAAGACACGTTCCCGACAGAAAAAAAAACCGGAGGACTACCAGCCCTCATCCAAAGTCAATGCATTGATCAAAAATCTTCGGAAAGATCAGGCGTCTGGAGATATGGTATCCAAAAAAAGGTTAGGCCCCGATCCAAAACTACTTATCGCACCAATAAATTCTAATCGATTTACTATGTAGCGTTGTGCTGTCCTCCTGGACCAAAATGCTTGATCTCGTCGAGTATGCCCTCGAAGCTGAAGGTCTCGAATTTCAACGTTTCGATGGAACTATGAACCTCCAACAACGAGGTACTGCGCTCAAAGAGTTCCGTACTAACCCAACCTGCCAAATATTGTTGGCATCTATTCAGTGTGCCGGTGTTGGGTCTGTATTCCATCCTTCGTTGTAAACCGTTGGAGAAAATATTAATTCCGTATTAATATCGTCCTACAGAATTGATCTTACTGCTGCATCTCGTATTCACATCCTGGAACCGCAATGGAATCCCTCGAGCGAAGAGCAAGCACTGGACCGTATACACCGCATGGGACAGACTCAGACAGTAGAAACTTACCGATATATTATGAATTGCTCTATTGACCAGGTTGGGTTAACTCCGATTCTACTCACATGACCCCAGAATTGACGATTCATCTACTAGCACGTGGAAACTCTACAAAAGAAGAAGTTGCAGCTTGTCAAGCTGTCTTTCGGCGGAGAGGAATCATCAGAAAAGGACATGTTTATGGTTTGATAATCTACTCTAATTGGATCGGGTAGAGCTAATGATGGCCAGGAACTCAAATCACTTCTCCGCTAGGCATCACATCGTTTAAGAGGGATTTCAAGACCCGGAATATTTTTTCAGACCCAGTGATGGGGGTGTGGTTTGTATCTGATTGACTTATCAAACATTTTTGTTTTCATGATGCTCCGTCTTTTGGTCTAGATATAAAGGATCACATGGCGGTATTGGTATTTTGGTTGCTTTATGTCGATGTTCTAGGAGGGCACGAATGAATTCGCGAATGATTCCTCTTTCTGAAGATTAATATTCTTTCATTGTACTTGCTCCGGCATTTCCGTAGGATGTCCCAATGTAAACACCATAGATACGAATGCACTCCGGTAGCAACAGATTTCTTTTCGAAGCAGTAACTTTGTCATTGAAGAGAATTCGATAACATGAGTGAGAAATTGTGAAGGATGTTACACGAGCCTCGCATCTACAACAACGAGAAATCATGAGTTTAGTGACATGATGACACAACAAGACTCCCACATCTATAAGACGATGAGCTTCAATTCTCTCCACTATTTAATCTATACATCTAGTCTTATTGTATCTCACCGTTGTTCAAAGTCATACATCACCTGTCGTCCTAAACATTCTGTTCAATATCCTCAACCTACTTATTAAAATATTAATCGAGCTACATTTAAAACCCAGTCTAATGTAGCTTCGCTTGTTATTTTGCGCAACTGGTAGGACTTTATCTGGCTCCTCACTGATGTTTAGTTCATCTGGCCACATTCGGTTATCCATTACTCATATGCGGTGAACGCCCCGTCGCGAAATCAATTAACCAAATCAACCGCAAGCAAAAGTAGGAGTTGACGAAGTTAGTACAGATTGCAGCGAACTTGTGAGACCTGCCGGCGATGAAATAAGTAGCACTCGCAAACCCCGAGACACACCCAAACGGTCGCACAAGGTGGCGGCAAGTACTTTAGGTTGTAGACTGATATCAGATGGAATTGATAGCTAGATTGGAAAGTGTTGGGTGGAGATTGATGAGTTTGATGGATTAGATGAAGAGATTAGATTAGATAAATTGTAGATACACGCCAACTTTGTCACGTGCTGATCAACTTCAATTGAAAGCGATGTATGTAATTACAGAATCGATCGTCATGGACGGCGAGATATCTTTTGGCCTTTCTGGTGCTTCATACTAGCGGATTGTTAATTTTGGGAGAAGGGGCTGGATGACTTGGAATATCTTGTATTCCCTGAGCGACACCTACTCGGGATCATGTCGTGATCCCATACACGGAAATAGAGGTGTTACGCGTTCCGAAACGGCCACCCTCGAGATCGAGATCTTCTCATATTTTCAGGGAATATTATTTCATATCTTACTAACATTTCCATAGCGGAAATGAATAGGGTTAGCGCATCCAGAAAACTCTATCCGCTTGAGACGTTTGTATAATGAAACTACCACTCCCGATGAGTTTAACAAAAGTGGATTACTGCTGCTGTGCAAGAACGTAGCCCTGTATTCCGAGAGAGCAACTACATGTGGACGCAAGTAATTGAAGACCGTTGAGTGATATTGCATAAGCAAAGTCGTTCCGCCGAGCTATCAGCACCGCCGCAGCACTCGACTAGATCTACCGAACCTATACTCACCAATGGCGGGAATCTCATAGCCCGTTCTCTGACGGCCCCCAAGAAAGGATTCAAGGCACAACTTGACACACTTCCTTCACATGTCCAAGCGGATGTCCAGCGTGTCAGCCACACTTTGCCGTTGCATTCCGACAATTTTATTCCTCCGACGTTATCTTCGGGGTTTATGTCGGTAATCCAGCACACGGTAAGAGAGAGGTGAGGGATTTCCACCTGGAACGGGCGCACTCTCCCCTCGTACTCCCAAACTGGTATTGTTTCATCGATCCGGGAAAGGCAACAAATACCTAATCCCCGAAAGCTGGCGATTATACGTTCACGTTCCACCCGCTCCCGCTCTCGATGTTCTTTGGTCCGCCGTTTATCGAGATCTTCATGCTGTTAATGAGGTAAAGAATTACCTTTGGTCTGGAGGCAAACTCTGTTTCCTTGTGCGACATTCTGCTAAAGGGTTTGTACCTGGGCTGTAGAGTACAACTAGTAAGTGTCAAACATTAGTGAATAGTTGATAATCCTTAGTTGCGAGAATGAAGTCCTATTGAATTCTTCTGGATCAAGGTTGTTCTTTTAACATTTCAATCATTCAACATCACTCTTGCGCCAGACTTAGCACAAAATCAGCAAAAGAACTTCAGGTTTCAAACCTCGGAGCCCCTTTCACTACCAACTGGGCTAGTCCTTATTCATGGCCGCGATCACGTAAACCAAGCTTCCCTGCTAGCTCGGGGAATAGACCGAATCACAACGCATCACTCACCTCTATCACTAATCTATATTCACGATTCACCCCTTGTGCCTGGCATAAGAATTTTCCAGAACCAAGGTAGTGCGTGCTCAGTACTTTATTCTCACGTCGGAATACGAAGTCCCAAATGCGTACATTAGGGCTGCATCAGTCTCCCGGTAGCGGGAATATTCCCAGTTCTTATATTACCCAGAACCGAGGTTGGGGGTTCTGTGCCGACTTTTCCGGCTACACTGCGCATGCTACACAAGCTTCGCTTGGGGTTTATTTGCGAGGCAAACGCGCAGTGTAACATCCAGCAGACACTTGGGTACGGAAGCAAAAATCGGGAACGCTACACTTACTGTGGTCAGATGTAAAAAGTGAACGATGCAGAGTTACTATACGGGAACCTCCACTTCAGCTAATCCCCTGCGTTTGTTGGGTTTGGCTCTAAGGGGTTTCATTACAGTTCCAGATGCTTTTCCAATTTTCTTTCCATCGCCGAGTGGGTTGAATAGTGGGGAGTAACAACACGGCGCAACTCGCCGCATTATGGAATACGCCGTCAAACTCCCTCGTCGATCAGGGAAGTACCGGTAGTTAAGCTCCATCTTTAGCTCTTTTCGGTAGTGCCCTGCCAGATAGATTTTAGTTTCTAATGCCAACACCTCGCTTCTTTGTTGTCGACTCCCCAGTGCTGCTACCACTGACTTTACATTCTCTATTCAAGGTAGGGGTTTGGACCGGCTGAGACTTAGGCCGCTGTGTTGCTTGAGATGAAGTTATGCCTTCCCTCAAAACCCACTGCTTCGAAGTGTCTGGGGGTACAACAATTCACTAGTAATGAGATCTCACGATCGACAGCGTTTCCCAAAGAAGCCGTGATCTTCCTCACCTGCTCTCACACCACCCATCAAGCTTACCAGTAAGAGTTAGCAACCCCCTCAGACACACAACTAGATCCCACAAATTGTTCAGCTACACACTTAGCGCTATCATCACAGCATATCTAGAACACCAACCCTCTGTGGCTCGACCTAATTGCAGTAAGTTTTGGCGACACAGGGGAAGCACAAACATCCTCGATGTCAGATAATGCCACCAAACCCCTAGGTTCACCATCACGGCGAGCAAAATCTGTGTGCCCGATTGCTTATTCCAGTAAACATTAACGACTCGTGCCAGATTTAACGCACATTGCCATCGCCCACCCTCCCCATCACCCCATCACCTGCACATCTAGCGCCGTCCATTCCAGGCCTCCCCCAATTTACTAAGTCTCCCTAGCCCCTCCGTTCCTCTCTCCAGATTCAAAGCCAGATGTCTTCCCAAGCAATCGAATACGTACAACCCTCTCACCTCGTCACCTCGCCCACTCCCGCACCCAGCGCAACGCCCTTACCAGCCTACACCTCCACCTACGCCGCACCTCCCTCCGCCCAATCGCTCCCTCAAAAAATGGCCTACCAGCAACCCCAGCAACCGATGGCCCAAACCTTCCCGCAGCAACAATTCCAGCAGCAGCAACCCGTCTTCCAGCAGCAGCAGCAGCAACAGCAGGACATCTACCCCCAACAGCAACAACAAATACCTCAACAACAACAAATACCTCAACAACAACAACTACCTCAACAACAATTCGTCCCCCAACAGTTCCCGCCACAGCAACAGCAACAGCTCCGCACCGCCGTCCCCATCGCTGCCCTCTCCCGCAGCGCCGTTCCCATCGACTGTCCTTCATGCGGCCAGCGAGCTGTTACGGTTATCAGCTACAAGAGTGGTGATAACACGCAGTGAGTATACTCCCATCCCTCAAGGGGAAGAAAGAACGCGGCTAATTGGTCATAGTATGTGGGCTCTGGTGTTCTGCTTCTTCCTGCTAGCACCGTGCGTACCATATCTAATCAAGAATTTTAAGGATGTGCAGCACAACTGCGGGAATTGTGGAGTGCCCGTGGCGTTGTGGCATAAGAGTGGCGGTGTGGATATTTTGATTATATGAAGGTGTTGGCTAAGGGCCGGGGAGGGGGTGAGGTGAGGTCGGCGTCTTGGATAAGGTGCGGAGGGAAAGCCCCGGGAATAAGGCGAGGAGGGAGAGGCTGGGGACGGTGGCGGAGTTGGAGTAATAGAGTGTCGGGGTTTTGCTGCAGTCGATGGGTTTTACGTTTTAGGTTTGTGTTTTTTCTACGTATGAGCAGGTTGTACACTAATGCGATGAATCTTTCCGGGTGTCTTGATCGCGGAGGGTAGATGTTTTTTGCGGAGAAGGGGAGGGGGGGGTGCGTTTGTCCCTGTGAAAAGTGATTCTAACGGATGAGCAGCCAAGCTAGTATGTGAGTGTAACAAGCCCAACTACTTTCCCCATGCCTGATTTCCTTTGAATTGCATCTTCAGTCCGCAAGAGCATCATTGGCCGATAAATATCAACCTGAGCCACCCAAGCAGTTTAATACGTCATATCCCACGACGGCATACAAAACTCAAGTCCAACAATCGGAGAAAGTCAGGCGGGAAGACGGTATAGCGGCATGTTATGGGTTGTGCCGTGCCGTAGTCAGGGACAGATCGCTGCAAAATCATATCCTCAGAACTGATTCAAAGGATACACAGCAAATAGCACAAGCCATCGCTTCCGAATTTCGCCAGCAGAATAGTACCTTATGTGCCTGCTGTTATCTAAACCCATGTATGTTCCTCAAATGTCTTGCAGGGAAAGTGGCCCCCACTTCTGGGTACCAAATGTCGCTTATAATAAGCTTAATGTAAGCATGAGGTATTGTGTTACACCGCTAGTGACGAGTCCCGGTTCCCCGCTGCAGGAGGAAAACTTTCTGGACCTTTATTTCAGCCTGTATTGCACTAGATACAGCGCGTATATTACAGACAAGCGAGCGATGATGGTTTTATAGCGATGACTTTTGCACAAGTAGAATCGTTTCGATAATGCTTGATTCGAAAGGCGGTGTTCGCAACAGTTTCCAATACCTCGAAGTCTGACCCTCGCCAAGATCGTGTACCCCTGCTTAATCGAATGTGCGGGCTAGAGTGCCGGACACTTTAACGAGGTAGCGCGGCAGGGGGTGTCCGCCCACAACAACCACCCGCTCTCAACTATTACTACCCACCACAACAAAAGAAAGAGTGGGACTGAGCACCGTAGGATTAAGGTAGCAATGCTGTGGAGCATCTCTATGGTTG